>Ga0180007_10001195_pt1 | contig 37004 bp, 34 predicted proteins | sample MM_PC_MetaG_FD_121122 | JGI IMG/M metagenome (GOLD analysis project Ga0180007, IMG submission 121122) | Groundwater microbial communities from the Aspo Hard Rock Laboratory (HRL) deep subsurface site, Sweden - MM_PC_MetaG | ecosystem: Environmental > Aquatic > Deep subsurface > Groundwater... | reverse complement strand
GCATCCTGTTTCAAAGGTGGATTTTCCCTGGCAAAGAAGAATTCTTTCTATGGGATACCAATTTCTTGTTTGGCTGCTATTTGGACTTAAAATTAGAGATACACAAGTGGGAATGAAATTTTTTAAAAGAGCAGTGCTGAAGAAAGTACTGCCACGGCTCTTGGTTAAACAATTTGCTTTTGACGTAGAGATACTGGCTGTTGCAAATGACCTGGGTTATAAAAGAATTTTTGAGGCTCCTATAGATGTGACTTTGGGTTTCGGAGGAGCATCGACTATTACCAGTAAAACATTTTTAAGAACAGTCCTAGCTATGCTGCTAGATACGCTAGCGGTTTTTTATAGATTAAATATATTGAGATATTATTCAGATAAAAATCAGAGAAAATGGAGATTTGATCCGGAATTAAATTTTAGAGTAAATGTTGGTTAATTATTGATCCGGATTTGTTATCCAAATATTACAGAAATCCTGATCGCTTAAGTTTTCAACTCTAAAATCATATATAGATCTTGGATATGGGTATCTATTTTTGGAATTTTTGTTGCACAGTGTTTCGTTAATAATATTATATATGCCTCCGCCATCTTTCGGATTAGCTATTTTAGCTGTATTTTTTTGATTTATTTCACATTTTACCGTTTGTTCTACAAATATTATATCTTTCGCCAAATTGTCTTTGGTAATTTCGTGGCAACTGTTTATGAATCGTACTCCTTGGTATTGGTAATTTTGTGATTTGAATATATTGTTAATTTCCAGAATATTATTTATGTTGCTATATAGACCGCTAAAAAATACGTAGGTATTAAAAGTATCTGCAGGTTGCGCTGTAACAACAATAATATTCTTATTTATTGTACGATTCATCCGGGTTATGTAATTTGTAAGGATTCTTTTGTGGTGATACCAGCCGATACTTTTGTCAATTGGAGTTCGATACCAATACATTACTTGAAAATAACCTAAAGATAAAATGTAGCAGCTAATTACTAAAAAAATAAAAAAACGTTTAAAGACTAAAAGGTTTTTATAACAATAATAAATACCCCAGGCAACAACTCCAGATATTAAAGGATATGCTAAAGCTGTTCGCAGGGCATATATTGTATCGCCCGTTGTTTTAATTGCTGCTGGAAAAACAGATAATAATATAAGAGATAAAACAAAAATCCCTATCATCAAATTACTTGATAGCGCCATTATTCCAAATAACAAAAATGGAATATCAATTAAATAAAAATAGCCATGATTGGAATCATAATAAATATCCGTATTCCCGGTACTCTTAAGAAATAAAAAGGTTGGATTAAAAAAGCTTAAGATTTTTTCAGCACGTAAGTTTATATCAACAGTGAATTTGTTTATTACCGCATCTCTAAAAAAAGGAAGTTCAAGAGTTATTCTTCTTTGATTATTGACTTCTTGTTTGATTGTGTCCTGGCTTGCAGTTGCAACCTCTTGTATCCTACGGCCAGCGAAGGAATTAGAAAGAACCACTAAATATGTTCCGATTAATAATCCTGTAATTAATACCAGAATTAAAGTAAATTTAATATTTTTCAGCCCGAGAGATAAATAGTTATAAGCAATACCCCAAAAGATAATAAGCGGAAGTATGGGTTTTGTACCAAAATAAAACATAGAACCGAGTATGGAAAAGATTGTTCCCGTGATTAAATTTGATTTGAAATTTCTTCTGCGGGTGAAAAAATATGCCCCTAAAATATAAAATAGATATGAAAATGTGGTTAGATAGGCGGTTCTTCCGAAATGAATAGCCCAGGGATTAATTGCAACGGCCAATCCTGCTAAAAGACCGATTTTAAGGTTATTAGATAGATTTTCAAAAAGTTTACCGGTAAAGAATACAATACCTAAAGAAGCTATGACAAAGGGAATTTTTGACCAGAATAAACTTAAGGGAAATACCCACATCCAGGGAATCAAAATATATGAACCTAATTCTCCGTAAACACAATTACCCGGACACTGATCGTTTTGGGTAAATATCCCGGATACTCTACCTGGAGCATGTGATCCGGTAAGAGCTAATGATTTCGCATTAATTATTTCGTGAAGTTCGTCATCGTGGCTTAATCCAACAGGATTTAAATTTAAGGCAAAAAGTCTTAAAAATAAAGCCAGCAAAATGATAATAATCCAGAGATAATTAGGGGAGCGGAAAATAAAGATTAGAGCTGTTTTGATATTTTTCATATTCACTGCTATATTATAATATCAGAACTAGTATATTGATTAAATCTATATGAACATATTAATATTTTCTTGGAGAGGGCCCGGGCATCCTCATTCGGGTGGAGCAGAACAGTCCAGTCATGAACATGCCGTAGGGTGGTATAAAGCAGGGCATAAGGTGACACTGTTTACCTCATTTTTCAAAGGCGCAAAAAAAGAAGAATACGTGAACGGAATTCGTGTTATCAGGAGAGGGGGACAAGTTTTTCAGGTTCATTTACATGCAATTTTTTGGTATTTATTCTTCCCGCATCCTAAATATGATATTGTTGTGGACGAGGTTCACGGAATTCCCTTTTTTACCCCATTTTTTGTAAGAGCTAAAAAGTTAGTATTTATACACGAAGTGGCAAAAGAGGTATGGAAATTAAATCCCTGGCCTAGGCCTTTTAATCTAATTCCGGCATTAATCGGTACTTTGCTGGAACCTCTAATTTTTAAATTAATTTATCTTAAGATTCCTTTTATGACAGTTTCGCGGTCTACAAAGAAAGATTTAATTGGATGGGATATTCCAGAAGAAAATATTGTGGTTATTCATAATGGTTTTAGTAATAAACCTCCTGTCAGACAGGTTAAAAAGGAAGATAAGAAAACAATAATATATTTGGGGGCTCTTAGTAAAGACAAGGGAATAGAAGAGGCACTTAAGATTTTCAAACTTTTATTTAAAACCGGAAAAAATTGGCAGTTTTGGGTTGCTGGTAAAGGAGAGCCTCATTATTTGAAATATTTGAAGAGACAAGTTAAAGAATTCGGGATTGAGCAAGCCATTAAATTCTTTGGGTTTGTTAGTGAGAGGGAAAAATATGATTTATTATCGAGAGCCCATATTTTAATGAATCCCTCTTTTAGGGAAGGATGGGGATTAGTGGTAATAGAGGCTGCTTCAGTTGGGACACCGACAATTGCTTATGATGTAGCAGGTCTTCGTGATTCAGTTCAAGATGGCAAGACAGGTTTACTTTCTTTACCGGATCCTCAAAATTGTGTTGAAAAAATTAGATATTTATTCCAGAATGAAAAACTTTATTGCTTATTGCAGAAAAATTGTATTAAATGGAGTAAAAAATTTTCCTGGGAAAAGTCATCAAGGCAAAGCCTAAATTTAGTAGAGAAGTTAACTGGAAAAAAAGATTAGTTTTTTCTCCAATTCTTTGGCAGTAGGGGACTATCTAATTCGATTTCTCCAAAAATGGGTTCTTGGGGGCCGGCTTTTTTTACATATTCCCAAGTTAGATTAATCCCTTTTTGAAGCGGTGTTTTATCTTGGTAATTAAGGAATTTCTTAGCTTTTGAGTGATCGGCGATAGCCACCTCTACTTCTTGTGGCCGCTTATCAATAAAAATGGGTGGAATATTTTTTCCGGAAACTTCTTGTATAACTTTTGACAATTCATTTATGGAATAGTTTTTATCTGCTCCGATATTAAAAGTCATTCCGTGAAACTTACCAAAGCCGCATTTAAAAACTGCATCTACAACATCGTCAATGTATGAAAAACACCTTTGTTGATTGCCGTTACCATAAATGTAGTAGGGTTTATTCTTCAAAAGCGAATTCATAAAGATGGTAACTACATTTCTGTAAGGATCAGTCATATTTTGCCTAGGGCCGTAAACATTATGAGGGCGGGTGATGACATATTCAAATTGATGAACTTTGCTTAAGATTTTTAGTGTCTCCTCAATAGCTCTTTTGCTGACACCATAAAGATCCTCTGGTTCAGGTTTGGCAGTTTCTTTAAAGGGGGTTTGTTGTGCTCCATATACAGCTATACTGGAGGTAAAGACCATTCTTTTCATACCATTTCTAAGCGCTGAAACAAGTGTATTAATAAAAGTATTCCAGTTTCTAGATGTAATATCGATTGGAGAAAACTGTGCCTTGTTTTCTGCTGCGTTTGCAGCTAGATGGAATACTATCTTTGGCTTTATTTTTTTAATTGTTTGGTCTGTTTTTTTAGCATTTCTTAAATCACATTTAAAAAACTTTGCTCTGGGATTAATGTTCTCCTTTTTGCCTCCGGAGAGATCATCAATAATATAAACCTTGTGACCTGCTATAATTAACCGATCCACCAAGTGCGATCCAATGAAGCCGGCTCCTCCTGTTACTAAAACTGTTTTCGAGTTCATAATTTAAATTTTAAATAGACTATGATTATATATAGACTATGACAGGTTTTTATTATATCCTATTCTTTTGTGAAGATGAAGAAACCATGTGGTAATAATTAGCGGAGTAAATGGGTTTGTAGGTCAACATTTAGTACCTTTGGTGAAAAAATTTTAAACCCTCTGGCTTGGCGTTTCGGATTGATTGTTGATGATGTAGTTTTGTGTAAATTTGATAAAGCACTTAAAGCTTTGCCTGGTTGGAAACCCAGAAAATTTTCAACCGGAGCAGAGGATGAGGTTTAGCTTAAAGGATATTGATGGCTAAGATGATTCATTAGGGCACCTATACGCCATGGGACTGTGGGATGAGGACTAACAAAGTCAGGCTTTTTTGTTAAAGAGTTTGCAATTATATAAGGTTCATAATCCTTGATACTTATTTTATCTTGAGTAAAAGCTGCAATTTTATTAAGTGGTACAGCTAATAAAGCAGCAGTGTCTCTGTGGCGGGGAGCAACTTTATATGATGTTACTAAGTCTGCTAAAGTTGCTTGAACCCAGACTACATGACACCAACTTGTATATGCAGAACCTTTTTCTGCACAGATAGCTATTAGTCGAATGGCGCCAAGGCTAGTTTCGATATTTGATTGATCAAGACCTATGCCGAGCTCTTCCTCTAATGTTCTTAAAACAGTTATATGTGTAGAAGGTACACCATTTGGGTCAGTATCTCTTGTAGGATCCGTTTGACCTTCATAAGAGATTGATAACCGTCCAGGGGCAAATCCATGGTTGCGTTCATTTATGATCATGACAACAGATGTTTCGTCAGTGGGTAGTTTCCCTTTGGGCGAGATTAAGACAATATTATGAGTAGAAACACCCATAGGTATATCTGTTGCCTTATTTTGGTTTAATTCATTAAGAGCCTGGCGATGAAGTTCAGATGCTGCTCCTGGTAGTCCCCATAACTCAAAATATTCAGTTTGGGAAAAATCTACAAGTAATTCATTGCCTTGAATTAACAATCGCCTGACTGATGCTTTTGGGTCGTTGGTGTCACCAAAGGGAGATCTTAGTTCTTGAGTTCTTTGTGCAGCAGCATCTAGCGCAGTTAATATTTCTGGTGTGAAACTGGGTCTAGGTATCTGGTTTATAATGACATCTTTGCTAGTCCAGCCTTTTATATTTTGCACTAACGGAACAACATCACGGTATTCAACTTTCATATCCGATAGGATACTCTAATTAATAATAATCGTCAAATTTGGTATTGGTAAAAGAATAGAATGAGTAATAGAAAAAAAGCAAGAAAAAAGTATTCTGTTTCGGTCATAATTCCCTGTTACAACGAAGAAGGGAATATTGAAAACTGCATAAATAAAGTTCCTAATTTGGGTAGCAATACAGAAATTATTGTGGTGGATGATGGGTCTCGGGATAAAACTGCAGATATTGTTAGAAATTTGCAAAAAATATTCTAATAAGGGTAAAGGTGATGCTGTTAGAGCGGGCATGGATGCCGGGGAAAATGATATTTTAATGATTCTTGACGCTGATATGGCAGTAGATCCGAAAGAGTTGCCGAAGTTTATCGGGCCTTTTGAAAAAGGAAAAACTAGGTTTGTTAATGGAAATAGATTAACTTAATAGATTAACTTATAAGATGGAAAAAAGGGCAATGAAGCCTTTAAATCTTATTGGTAATAAGTTAATGGGATTGATGTTTACTTTAGCTTTGGGGCAAAAGATTACTGATTCTTTGTGCGAGACTAAAGTATTGTTTAGAAAAGATTACAAGAAAAAAGTGATTTCCAAAGATGATTCCTGGGGGGATTTTTCCCTAATTTTCGGAGCTGCGAGACTAGGTCTTAGTATTTATGAAGTCCCTGTGTATTGCAAGAAAAGAGTAGTAGGAGTATCTAAGATGAGGATTTTTAAACATTTCAGGATGAGAAAATCTTGTACCTGTCTTGATAAGCAGTAATTAGTCTAGATTTACACTGCGGACAAGGCATATTAGAACCAAAAACACAGGAGCTGATGATCTTTCTAATCTTGGTTTCTAACGGTATTTGATTTAATTGGCACATATTCATATATTACCTGATTTTGTACTAACAGCTTTATATTACTCTGGGACATTTACTTGACTGGCTGGCTTATATTAATTAAACTGGTCTTTAAATCTTTATGAAAAAGAAGAAAGTTAAAAAGGCTCTTATAACTGGTTCTGCTGGGTTAATTGGTTCAGAAGCTGTTCGGTTTTTCATTGCAAAAGGCTTTGATGTTATTGGAGTGGATAACGATATGCGGGCATATTTTTTTGGTAAAGAAGCTAGCACCATCTGGAATAGAAAAAAGCTTGAGAAAGAGTTTATTAACTATAAACATTTTAAAATAGATATTAGAAATAGGAAAAAGATTGAGAATCTATTCCAGGATCTAAAATTTGATTTAATTATTCATACAGCCGCGCAACCATCGCATGACTGGGCTGCTAAAGAACCTTTAACAGACTTCACAATAAACTCCTTAGGTACACTTGTTCTTCTTGATGCATATCGGAAATTTTGTCCGGATGCGGTTTTTATTTTTACCTCAACCAATAAGGTATATGGCGATAATCCTAACAAATTACCCCTTAAGGAATTAAAGACTCGATATGAGTTACCTCAAGATCATAAATATTACATAGGAGTTAATGAAACAATGAGTTTGGATGATACAACACACAGTATTTTGGGTGTTTCAAAAGCCTCGGCTGACTTAATGGTTCAAGAGTATGGGAGGTATTTTGGGCTTCAAACAGGAATTTTTAGGGGAGGATGCTTGACAGGTCCTGCACATTCGCCCGCACAGCTGCATGGGTTTTTGGCGTATTTGGTAAATTGTATTGTTAACGAAAAAGAATACACAATTTTCGGTTATAAAGGTAAACAAGTAAGAGATAATATTCATTCCTACGATGTTGTAAATATGTTTTATCAATACTATCTGAAACCTAAAGTAGGAGAAGTTTATAATTTAGGTGGCTCCAGGCATTCGAATATTTCTATAATGGAAGCAATTACAAAAATAGAGCTAATAACTGGTAAGAGAGCCAAGATAAGATATGAGAAAAAAAACAGAATAGGTGACCATATTTGGTATATTTCTGATGTATCAAAACTTAAGAAACATTACCCAAAATGGAATTATACCTATACCTGCGATAAAATCCTAAAAGAGTTATGTGAATTTGCCCAAAGTCACAGAAGAAAGACGAGAAAGAAGTAAAAAACTATTGCTTAACATGATTTTAGCTAATATAATGATGTTTAAATGAAATATACAGTTAGAGTAATTCTATTTATAGTTATCCTTGTTTTTTCGACAAACTTACCTTTGGTTTATGCTTCTCAGGAGATTAATTTACCGTCTGTTCTCATACAACCCAGCATGACTTATTATCCAGCTAAAAGAGTGTTCGAAAAGTTTATTGAGAAGTTGCAATTCACAAATGAGAATAAGGAAAAATATTATGAGGGTCTAGTACAAAAAAGATTAGCGGAATTAAAATATGTTGTTGATAAAAACTATCTTGATCAAGTAGAAAAATCTACTCAAAGAGTTTCATATCAAGTGGGGGTTTTAACAGATTATGTTGTATTTAAAAAAATGAATAACAAGAAACAGAATTTAGCTGATTTATACAAAGAAAATAAAATTATTTTAGAAAGATTAAGAGATAAATACCCTGCAAACTCAGGATTTTGGATGTTAGTGCAGCATACTATTAACTCAATTGATATAAATTTACAAAAGATTTAAAATGATACATAAGATTTCCCGTTCAGCTCTAGTCTTTATTGTTATTGTTCCTTTAATTTTTTTTCTTGAATCTAAGCTTCTTGCTCCTCACTTAAGGTATGGTTTTACAGATGTAGACTGGGTATATTTGTATCAATATAAAATGCTAGGCGAGGCACCTCTTACTAAAATATATGAGGCTTGGAAAGGTGCAGGCGTTTACACATACGGATCTTATTATATGGGAATTTTAGAACATTTTTTCCCGATTGATGGTTTTAATTTCATAAACATACATAAAGCTAATCATTTTCTAAAGTTCTTATCTGCTATTAGTTTATTCCCTCTGATTTTAGTTTTTACCGGCAAAAGATTACTGGCAGCTTTAACCGCCATTCTTTATGCTGTCTCCTATTCCGCAGTAGCACCTTTGTATTCTGTACAGGTTAGTGGTTACTACATAGGTATAACAGTGATGAATCTATTTGCTACATATTATATTTTGATAGTAAAAAAGAATAAGACCGGATTATTCTGGCTAATTGTAGGTATTTTTTTATTTGTTCTGACGTTATTTATTGCCACTGAAAGGATGTATCCTTTAATACCTTTAATATTTTTAGGAGAGTTTGCTTGGATGCTAAATCAAAAATTTTCCGGATTAACAATAAAATCATCCATTAAAAGGCAAATTGCAATTTTTTCTCCTTTACCGTTGTTATGTCTTTTGGTTTTTTCTGGCGGACCTACCCAATTTGGTGGTATATCAGGTTTTTTTAGTAATACCAAAATTATTTTCCAAAAGGTGTTACAAGGAAACTGGCAGCTTATACTAAATCCTCCAATCTCTCTGGCAAGCCTCTTTTTCCCAAGAGATTACTGGGGACTGATAGGTTCTGACAGCTATGCTCTGGCTGGATTTGGTGAATATTTATGGTTCTTTTTAGGGCCATTTTCCGTTTTCCTTATTTTTACCATCTTTTTAAGTTTCTTTATCTCAAGAAAAAGAAGAAGATTCATATTACTAAACTCTATTTTGGCTATCACATTTAGCATCATAGTCTACATTCTTGCAAGCCACCAACTTTCAATAGATGAAGCACTAAGGTGGCACTTTGATTCTATGTTTCTTAAACCTGCACTGGTGGGCGCATTCATTATATCCTTGGCAATATCTCTGCTGGTTGAATGTGTACTGACTACAAGGAAGATAGGTTATCCTTTATTTCTTTTCCTAGGAGTAGCCGTACCCTTTCTTTTTATTTTTGTGACTTGGCTTCCTTCAGATTTCACTTTAACTGTTACAGGGATTCATAGGTATTTGGCAATTCCAGCCATTGGTTCTTCCTTTTTTATTGCTACACTAATTACGCTTTTTTATGAGAAAACAAACAAGATAAAAGGATTGCGTATTTTTTCTTGGGCTTTTTTATTAATAATGATACCTATTATTCAATTTAACTTTTCTATTGTGGGTAAGTATTTTGAACAAGAGCTACGTTATTCAGGAATGGATGGTCAACAGCAAAAATACATGAAGAGTAAGCTGTTATCCTATATGGGCAATTTTGACTTGAAAGAACCCACCTTGTTTTATTTTGATGAGGAAGATAGTGAAAATGGATATTTTAACGAAACATCAATAATAGCCGGTTTTCCCGTCTGGATTAGATTCAGAGGTAAAAGTATGCCGCTGGACGGGATAACTCCAGAATATATTAGGAACCAGGATCTTGGTTCTGAAACGAATGTTTATTGTACTGGAGTTAATGTTGATTGTTTAGGTAAACTTAAAAGTTATGTCACTTTGCAAAACGAGGAGAAAGGGATTTTATACAAGAATGTTTTTTACCCTCCTAACCATTTTTATGTTTTTAGATTAAAAGGTAGGGATATATTTGATGTTAAAAGTGAAATTTTACAAAAAATAGGTATATAACAAGTTATTTTTCAACCATGTTAAAAGTCTTGGTCTTTGGAGGAAGTGGATTAATCGGTTCTAGGATAAGACAACTATTGCAGACCAAATATCAAATAATTGCCCCCTCTCATCTGAGAGTTGATGTTAGTAATAAAAAGCAAATAGAGCAAATTATAAATAAATCAAAGCCAAATTATATCATCTATGCTACAGGCCTTAGCAGTCTAGATCAGGCAGAGCAGTATCCTAAATTAGCGTATTTACTAAATGCCCAAGCCCCTGCGTTTATTGCAAAACTTGCTGCTTCACTTAATATTCCTATTCTTTATTTTTCTACAGATGCAGTTTTTGATGGTTCTAAAAGCAATAAACCTTACCTTGAAGATGACAAAACTCATCCTTTGTCTGAATATGGCAAATCAAAGCTATTGGGTGAACAGGTGGTTATGAATGCATCCAAGAGAAATTGCATAGCAAGAGTTATTATGGTGTATTCACACAAATTCCCTAAAAGAAAGAGATTTGTTCAAATCGTTCTTGAAACTCTTAAAAAGAAGGAAAAATTCTATGGAATAGTGGATCAAAGGGTTAATCCAATCTCCGTTGATGATGTTGTTTCATCAGTTGATTTGTTAATCGAATCCGGCAGCTGCGGCATTTATCATTTAGGAGCAAAAGATTATGTTACAAATTATGAATTTGTAAAAAAATTAGCAAAGGCATTTAATCTAAATGAAAATCTAGTAATAGGAATATCTCTTAAAGAATTCTCTAAAGAAAAATGTGCCCCAAGAAATAAATTTTGCTGGCTGGATACATTAAAGTTTAGAAAACAGTTTGGAGATAACAAGCTTCATTCTATTGATGAAGGCATCCATTTATTCAAGAATAATTTAGATCTTTGAGAAATACCCCAAAAGTACCAGTAAATATATTTTGGTAACCACTTTATAAACTTAAACTTAGATTTACCTGATGATCTTTCTTTCCAGGTTGAAGGTGTTTCTGCAATCTTGAAACCTAAAAAATGAGCTTTAATTAAAATTTCCATGGTAAATTCCCAACCTCCCTGTGATTCAATATTTATTTTTTTAAAAATTTTCCGGTTATACATTTTGAAACCGTTGGTTAAATCCGAAGTCGGAATACCTAAAAGAATTGGTGTAGTTAGTCCTGCAAATTTTGAGAGTAAAGATTTGAATAAGTTTCCACCCAACTGTTTCCCTCCTTTGCAGTAGCGTGACGCACAAACTATATCATACCCTTTTTTTGCCATCTCATACATTTCATTGATAGTTTTTGGTTCATCAGCGAGGTCTCCTGGCATTACTACCATAAAATCAGCGTTAGCTTTTTTAAATCCAGTTTTACATGCCTTAATTAAGCCAGATCCAAAAATATTTTTTATCAGTTTAATATTCCTAAACTTTTTTTTAAGCCTTTTTACAACAGGTATAGTATTGTCCTCATCGAAATCATATATGATTAATATTTCGTGTTTTATATTAACTGAATTCTCTAGACCATAAATAAATTTTGCTATATTTGTACCCTCATTATAGACAGGCACAATAACGCTTATATATCTTTTGTTAAGGTTTGCGGACATAAGTTTTAATCTTTAATAGTCTAGGATTATTTTAAAAGATTAGCAATAGTATCTACAAAATAGCAAATTATTATGCTATGATTGTGAAAATAAACCTATGCCAAAAAAGATTTCTAACACTTCCTACGACTTAGTTATTATAGGTGGACTGGGTCATGTTGGTCTTCCGTTAGGTATAACTTTTGCTGAAAAGGGATTAAAAGTTTGTCTTTATGATATTGAGAAGAGTAAAGGTGAAATGGTTCGCAAAGGCAAAATGCCTTTTATAGAACATGGAGCACAAGAAATACTAGAAAAAGTCTTAAAAGAACAAAGATTATCAGTATCTCTTGACATCAAGGATATTTCTAAAGCTAAATATGTGATAGTAACTCTTGGTACTCCGGTTGACGAACATCTTACCCCCAGAACTAGAGCTTTTTTGGAATTTTTTGTGAGTATAAAAAAGTATTTAAGTCATAATCAGGTAATAATTATCAGAAGCACTATCTATCCGAATACTTGTAAACAGTTGCTAAGAATGTTGGAAAATGGTAAGCAATGGCATATTGCATATTGTCCTGAACGTATTACTGAAGGATATGCAATTCAGGAATTGAAGGAACTGCCTCAGATTATAGCGGGATTAAGCGATTATGCAGTAGAAAGGGCCTCCGCATTGTTTAGTATGATTTCTCCCAAAATTATCAAAACCTCCATGGGAGAGGCAGAATTAGTTAAGTTATTTTCAAATGCCTGGAGGTATATTCAATTTGCCTTGACCAATCAGTTTTATATGATCTCTCACAAGTTTGGTGTTGATTATGAAAGAGTGCGTTGGATTATGAAAGAAGGTTATAAAAGAGCAGCCAATCTTCCTTCAGCCGGTTTTGCAGCAGGCCCCTGTCTTTTAAAAGATACAATGCAACTGGCAGCTTTTGATACTAATAGCTTCTTATTGGGACATGCGGCCATGATGGTAAACGAAGGCCTTCCTAGTTTTTTAGTGGAAGGATTAAAAGGACGATATGATTTAACAAAAAGTAAGGTAGGTATTTTAGGTATGACATTTAAAGCCGATGTAGATGATATACGAGATTCGCTCTCGTACAAATTAGGAAAGATCTTAAGATTTAATGGAGTTGATGTTTACTATTCAGATGAATTTGTCAAGAATCCTGACTTTATTTCTAAAGATAAATTGATCGAGACTTGTGATATTATAATCGTAGCAGTTCCACATTCAAATTATAAAGGAATGATAATACCTGAAAATGTTGAAGTAGTGGATTTGTGGGGAGTAGTCAGAGGAGGAAAACGTGAGCTTCCCAAGGGTTATATTGCTACTGAATATAAGGATATTAACTCTCCTCAAAGTTACCTAGATAAGTTTTTTACAAAGAGTAATCCTGTTCAGCAAGTGGTAAGAATAAAGAAACCTGCTAAAAATAAATGACAGACAAGAGAACAAACCCCTGGTTAAATGAGCAGGAATATCAATGTGTAATAAAGAGAACTCCGATTCCTACTGTAAATCTGGTAATTATAAGACAGAATTCGAATGGTTGGGAAATATTGCTATTGGTAAGAAAGACAGGATATGCAAAAGGTAGTTGGTGTATGATTGGAGGAAGAGTAAGAATAGGGGAGTCTCTAAAACAAGCAATTGCAAGACATGCAAAAGACTTAAACGTTAAAGTTGAAATAATTGATCCTTTTAAATCAAATTTTCCTGTGTTTATTGATGATCGAAATACCCAGGACGAAACAAAGCATCCCATTAGTATGATTTATCCAGTCAAAATTGTCTCCGGGAAAGTAAGAGATGAAGGTGCGGAATATAAAGGTTACAAGTGGTTTCCAATTGATAAGCTGCCTAAAATTGCATATGGACAAAAGTTACAGATAAAAAAAACTATGGAAAAATTAAAAATTTCTTAAGAGACTTGATAATAATCATTATATGATTATATAGTATAGTACAAATGTATTTAAGTATATGAAAAAGAGAAACAACCCCCTATTTTTATCTGTCATGATTGCCGCTTTAAATGAAGAAAAAAATATAGAAAGAACTATTAGAGAAACCTTAAAAATAAAAAAATATAAACTGGAGGTTTTGGTTGTACTTGATAGCAAGACGACGGATCGTACAGAAGAAGTTGCAAAAAAAGCCGGAGCTAAGGTTATCCAGACCGGTAAATGGTTGGGAAAAGGAGCAGCTCTCCGGCTTGCCCTCCCTTTTACTAAAGGTGACATAGTGGTTCAAATGGATGCTGACTATCAGTTTATGCCCTATGATATACCTAAACTTGTAGAACCTCTTCTTAGAGGTTTCGATGTTGCCTTAGGCAGTAGATACGAAAAGGGCGGTAATCCTGAAAAAGGTTCGGTGACAAAGCTCCGACGTATCGGAATTTTTGGTCTTTCACTTCTTACTTCAATTTTCTGTGGACAGTTAATTACAGATATGCCAGCAGGATTTAAGGCATTTAAGAAGAAAGTTTTAAAGGATATTAATATGCAAATAAATCATTATGGGTATGAGGCAGAAGTTATCATTAAAGCAGCTCAAAAAAATTATAAAATTATTTGTGTCCCTATTGATTATAAGACTCGTGTGGCTGGTAATTCGAAACTAATTCCTTTTAAGGATGGTTATTTATTTCTTAAAACTATTTTAAGTGTTGGTTTGAGAGGATTTTTTAATTAAGATAGTTAGGTTTGTAAATAGTCCTTTCCATTTTATATAATTTATGCTATGAAACACTATCTCGTTACGGGAGGAACAGGATTTATTGGAAGCAGTCTTACAAAATCTCTTATCAAACAAGGACATAGGGTTAGAATTTTAGATAATGACTCTAGGGGTGCAATAGCAAGACTAAAAGATATTGAAGGTAAGTTTGAATTTATAAAGGGAGACATCAGGGATAAAGAGGCAGTTGAGAAAGCTTGTCAAAAGATAAATTGCGTAATTCATTTAGCATACATAAACGGAACAGAATATTTTTATACAAAGCCTGAATTAATTTTAGAAGTTGGGGTTAAAGGGATGATGAATGTTTTGGATGGCTGTATAAAGCATCATGTACCAGAATTGCTGTTGGTCTCAAGTTCTGAAGCCTATCAGACTCCACCGATTATACCCACTCCGGAAGCGGTTCCTTTAGTTGTTCCGGATCCATTGAATCCAAGATATTCGTATGGGGGAGGAAAAATTATCAGTGAACTTTTAGCTATAAATTACGGGAGAAAATTTTTTAAGAGGGTATTAATAGTAAGACCACATAATGTTTATGGTCCTGATATGGGGTGGGAGCATGTTATACCGCAACTAACTTTGCGAATTAAAAGTATAATTGAAAAAAATATGAGTAAAGAAATTATTAAATTACCAATACAGGGTTCTGGAAAAGAAACGAGGGCTTATATTTATATTGATGATTTCACAAATGGCATATTGAAAATTTTAGATAAGGGTAAGCATTTGGAAATCTATAATATCGGAACAATGCAAGAAGTTTCTAGTAAGCAGCTGGCTGAGGAAATTGGCGCATGTTTTAATATAAAAAAGATTAAGATAATTCCCGGAAAACTGAATAAAGGTGGTACTTTACGTCGTTGTCCGGATGTAACGAAATTAAAAAAGTTAGGTTTTAAACAAAAGACTTCTTTGAAAAAAGGTTTACAAAAAACAGTGCAGTGGTATAATACCTTTGCCCATTTACAATTAGAAAAATGACTAAATTAAATTCAGATTCTGTGTTTGGTACCGGAGGCAGTCAAGTTGTTGAAAGTTGCCAAATTTGTAACTTTCCAAATCTGAAATCTATTTTGTTCTTGGGATATTTACCCCCTGTTAATCAATTGCATCCTATTGGTTCAAAACCAAAAGAACAACCTAGTTATCCGGCACAGTTGCTTTATTGCCCGAAATGTCATTTGGTTCAGCTTGGTTTAGTTGTTGATCCTCAGGTAATTTTTCCTAAAGAATATCCTTACACAAGCGGGACTACAAAAGTATTAAGGGATAATTTCGCTGATTTAGGACAAGAGGCAAGGAAGATTACTGGTCTTTGTGCAGATGATTTGGTGGTTGATATCGGAAGCAATGACGGTACATTGCTAAGTAATTTTGCTCCCTTTGCTAAGGTTTTAGGAATTACACCTGAAGATATTGGTAAATTAGCTATTGCAAAAGGTATACCTACTATACAAGATTATTTTCGAGCTGAAACAGTTGCCAAAGTAAAAAAAGAATACGGGAAAGCCAAAATTATCACTGCAGCCAATGTATTTGCCCACATAGAAGATGTCAATGGAGTTTTGGATAATATTGTTTTACTGCTTCGTCCTGATGGTGTATTTATTTCCGAGTCGCATTATCTTTATCCTTTAATTAAAATAGTTCAATATGACACTATTTATCATGAGCACTTAAGATATTATTCTTTAGCAAGTTTAAAGTATTTAATGAAATCTCATGGACTTTCGATCTTTCATGTTAAGCGGATACCTTCGCATGGAGGTTCAATAAGAGTATATGCTGCAAAAAAAGGCTTGTACCGTCAGGATAAAACTGTCTCCGAAATGCTCGCAAAAGAAAGGAATGTTGTGACAAACATGAATAACTTACTAAAATTTAAAAATAAAGTAGTATTATCAAAATTAGGGTTACAAAATTTGCTTTTAGACATTAAGAAAAAGGGAAAGAGAGTTTTTGGTATTGGCGCTCCATCCCGGGCCAGTACTTTAATCAGTTATCTTAAATTAGATCAGGATATATTAGACTGTGTTGTAGAGATTAGAGGATCATATAAAATAGGCAAATATATTCCCGGCACACTAATACCCATCCTTGATGAGCAGGAATTATTTAGTAAACAACCGGAATACGCCTTATTGCTGTCTTGGCATATTGCAGATGAATTAATGCCAAAATTAAAGCAAAAGGGATTCAAAGGTAGATTTATTATCCCTTTACCAGAACCTAGAATTGTTTAACCTCATCTGTTGTTATTCTTGCTAATCCTGAAAACTATGTGTGTGAATGGGTACCAAAAGGGTTTTTTCAGTCTAATATAATCACAGTTGGCAGATAGTTTTTTAAATAATTGCTTCCACTCTTTGGGATATCTAAATGATAGAGGTACTGCAAGATCACCATAGTGGAATTTGTTGAGTATAATATCGAATATTTTGCCAGTTAAACTTGGTTCGATTTCAAAGATAAAAACGTTTTTTCCAACTCTAAGAGCCTCATTCATTATCTGCTCCTGTTTTGATTTATCAATGTGATGTAAGACATCATTAAATAAAACGACATCGAAATTTTGTTTAGGAAATGGGAGTTTATTGCCTTTTATCTTAACAAATGAAATATTATGAACTAAATAATTCTTAACATCACAACAGGTAATCTTAAGTCCCAGTTTTTTCTTTAATAGATTGGCAACAATGCCTGTTCCACAGCCCACATCTAGTACTTTCCCATCCCTTTTAAACCAACTCCTATAAGTTTTGATTATTAGGTTGGCCCGGTACGGAGAGGTAATACTTGAAATATTAAATTTTTTCATAGTGTCCTTAATAATTTCTCCCTTGCTTGAGTGGTGATATCTATAAGGCGGCCTTTTCCTTCAAGTTTAAAAACATATACATTATCTACAGGAATAGGATCTTTGGCAGTACCGTAATGCCTAATAAAAGCTTTCCCGTCTCTTACAGTGGATACTACTTCCTCCCAAGACTCCAATGCTAATGGTACTTTATTGCTATCAGCAATATTGTAAAGTAGGGCCATGTGAGGAGGGAATCCAAACGTTATGCTATCGTGCAAAATACCACCATTTGTGCCGTCTCCTAAAAAATAGAAAACAGATACTCTTTCTTTTTTGCTAATTTCCGGTATGTAAGGTATGGATGCCCATATTTTATTAAAAGTTTCCTGGCCATGTCCTGAAGATATTAGTTGATATTCATACATTCTAGTTGAATAAATATGCATTAACAATAAAGGTGTGAATATTATGAAGATGAAAATTTGGTTGTGTCTATTTTTTCCCAAACTTATAAGGCCAGATAAAAATATAGCCGCTCCGGCCGCTCCGACAATAAGATACCTGTTAATTGTCAGATATAATTCAGGTCGCCACAACCAAGCATATAAATAAGATAATAATATCCATGCAAGTGACAGAATAAGCAAAGTTGAAATAGATTTTTGCTTTATGTTTTTAATTATAAATACCAAACCTAAAATAAATATATAACCGCCTATTAATAAGAGCGAGTTATATGTAGCTGAAGAAAAGGTGGAAATATTGCCTTTATAAACAATGATTGTAATAATTGTCCAGATAATCGTTAAAGCAAATAAAATGCCAAAAAAGCTCTTCTTTAAACCAGAAGTTAAATTTATAAGTAATTTAGCAACAACAATAAAAATTAGTAAAATTGGTAGAATTATATCTATAATAAGATTTTTGGTTGATGAAACTTGACCGGAGAAGGGTAAAATAGTATCTGGAATAAATATACCTCCAAAAGATGCCAGTGGATATGCCAGAATATCATACTGTCCTTGACTAATAAATACCTTGATAGTGTTTACACCCTCTATAAATCTACCAGAAGCCTCAGCAGGATTTCCAAATGAACCGCCAGCAAAACGAACGAATAGAATAGTTACTAGCACCGATGCTAGCCTTATGAGAGATTTTCTGGCAAAGGAAAGATTTCTTTCTTGGATATTCCAGAAGACCTCAATTATAATAAGCAAGGGTAATGTTGCATGCATTCTGATAGAAGATGTTATATAAGCAGAATACAAAAGAATGATTGCAGGTACTAAAAATATCGTTTTTACTTCCTCTTTAGATTTTAAATAAAAATATAGAAAGAGACTAATAAAACCTATGGCTAGGTAAGAAGTCATGTTAAATACCCAATTGGTAGTATCAAAACCAGTTGTTGTGACAGAGAAAAAAAGAACTGCAAAAAAGCAGGATAATTTATTTCTAGTCAGATAAAAAGTAATAGGGAAGAGCGAAAAAGCAGCAAATAGTCTAAGCAAATATGAGGTTATATAGTAAAAAGTAGAATTATAATTGTAGAATTGTGCCAATATACCCATAAAAACTTGAGTGGGGCCATAAGGGGTTAAGTATTCATGCAGATGCTTTGAAAACCCTGCAGAAATAGATCCAACGTTAGTTACATACCTATAGATTACTAACCAATCATCACCAAACAGTGCCAAATTAAAACTTGGGTAAAGAGTAAATAAACTAATCAGTAATATAGGAAAAATAAATAAGAGATTCTTCATTAATTAATAATCTTTAATTATAGACACTTTTAATCCATCAATTTTGAAATAGAATGCATCTTCTTTCGGAAATACGAAATTCTTAGAATCCGAACCAAAATATTTTTTAGTAACTTTTCCATCAGTAAGCATAGAATTAAAATCGGCAAAGCTGTCTACTGCTAAAGGTAATTTCAACATTTCATTAACATCATAACTCCAAATATTATAAATATAACCCAAATGAAATCCGAGACCAAAAGTTACTGTATCATGCACAATAGCGCCGTTGTTTGTATCAAAAAACATATGTGCCCTATGATTTTTAAAATCATAATTATCAAAAAAAGGGGTGATTTGCTGCCAAATTATCTTAGCGGTATCCTGATTATGACGGAGATATATTTTGTTTATTTCTGATTTTAAAGATAAATAAAACATTACTAGAAGCAGTAGTGTAATACAAAAGCTAATTGATCTGAGTTTAAAAAGCGAGAATAACTTTTCTTTCGATCCCAGAAGCATATTTTGATTTAACGAGAATGCCACTATTATTGGTAGTGATAGAGCTGAATAAATCAAATATCTATGAGTGGGATCTAGAACCAATGTGCCCACCAGTAGTGGAGCAACAAGAAAACAAATAATTAACAAAAAGGGTAAGCTTGTATTTAAAGCTTCAGATATTTTCTTATTAAGCAGTTCAATTATAAATGTGGATATCATAAATAGTGTAAAATAAATACCTAGAATAGTCATCATTTTATCATTTGAGATTTGTAAAAACGGGCCAAAGAAAATAGGAAGAGTAACAGTATGGAGAAGTAAGGTAAATAATAAGTATTTTTTGTTTAATAAATATTTTTTCCAAAGCAATAAAGTTGCAATTAATAAGCTAAGATAATAATAAGACGGTTGCGGTAATACTGCTGTACCGATTGCACCAAAAAGAGTCTCTATTGATAATTGTACGATATTAAAGTTACCGGGAACAAACACTTTTAAAAATATAAAAGTTATAGCTATAGAGCAAAATAAAGAAAAAATAGCGTTTTTCTTATTCACCTGCCCATTGAATAAATATTGGTAGATTAATAAAAATATAATTGTTAAAATTATGCCTGGCGCACGGATTGGATTGGTAAATATTGCCATTGAAAATGTAATAAAAAAAATTAAAATATTTCTCCACGATTTAAGAGTATAAATGGAGTTAAGACAAAGTAGAAAAAAGATAATAGATATGTAAGATGTAAAATTTTTTGCCCAATCAGTCGTCTGTAACCCGATTGGGGTTATTAGAAAAAAAAGTGATCCTAAAAAAGCTACTTTATTAGAGCACTCCCTTTTTCTTAAAAAATAAAATAAAGTTAAAGCAGCAAATAATCTTGTTATAAATGAGAATATGTAAACAGCTTTTCCGTCATAACCAAAAAGTTCAGTAAGAAGATACATTATTAGTGCCCCCATATGGTATCCTGGACCGATAGCTTCACTTAAATGATAATTCCATTGTCCACCGGTTACTATTGAATTTTTTATTATATATAGCACTTGCCATTCATCTCCAAAAATAGCTAAATGAAAAGTTTTACTGAAAGCAAAAATCCCAATAATAAGTAGAAATAATGAATAATAAATAAAGGAAGGAAATGAGCTAAATTGCTTTGTTACCGATGTTATTGACATGAAATTATTTTACAGAGTAGGATATCAAACTTCAATGAGGGAAAAGGGTATAAAGTTTAAATTAACTAAAATCCCATCAATTCTAATTTTAATTTTAAGGCTGATAAAAAAGTATTAAACACCACTTTTAATTTAGAATTTTTTACTTCTCCTTTAGACCTAATATGATAATAGGATGGGGCTTCGCTAATTTTTAAGCCTTTCCTCGTAAACTTGACAACAATTTCCGTCAAAATAAAAATTCCGCCTGTCCCTTTTAATTTCAATTTTTGGACTTCCTTCCTTTTCCAGATATTTACCCAGCCAACATCTATCCAACGGATACCAAATAAAATTAATAAAAGTAGAAGATAACCATAGGAAAAAATCATTCTTTTGACAGTATAATCTGGCCTGCTGCCTCTGTAACCTAAAACTAAATCATTTTTAGATATAATTTCAAAACAATGCCTCATGTCTGAAACTAAGAATTGTCCGTCTGCCGGCATATAAGCGATGTAATCTTTTGTGGCTGCTTTAATTCCAGTCAGCATGGCTTTTGAATAACCGCCATGTTTTTGATGGATTACTTTAACTTTAGGATTTCTAGAGGCTAACTTATCCAAAATTTGTCCTACTTTATCTTTCGAACCATCATTAATTGCAACAATTTCCCAGTTTTTAAAATATTTGGGTAAAGTCTTTATGGTATCTTTAATAACCCATTCAATATTCTCTTCCTCATTATAGACAGGAATAGCAATGGTTATACTTGGCATAAGCTACGATGTTTATACACAATAGGGATAACCAATGCAAGCATCTGTTTTGTGATAATATTTATCTTAAGTTATGAATAAAGGACCACTTGTATCAGTTGTTGTAACAACAAAAAACGAAGAGGAGGTTATAGGAAGACTGATTCAATCTGTAAAAGCTCAAACTTTCAAAAATAGAGAAATTATTTTAGTAGATAATAATTCAACTGATAAGACATTATTCATTGCCAGAAAGATGAATGTAAAAGCATATACAGTTGGCCCTGAAAGATCTATTCAGAGAAATTTTGGTGCAAAGGTGGCAAAAGGTAAATATTTATTTATTCTGGATGCTGATATGGAGCTTACCTCTAAAGTAATTTCAGAATGTGTTCAGCTCGCAGAGTCAGATAAAAAAATAGGTGAAATAGTGATTCCCGAACAATCACTAGCCTCAAATTACTGGGGGAAGGTAAAAGCTTTTGAACGAGCATTCTATAATGATAAAGGTGATGAGCTGACGGATGCAGCCAGGTTTTTTCGTAGGGATGTTTTTTTCAAAGCCGGTTGTTATGATGAAACTATTACTGGCCCAGAAGATTGGGATTTACCTGAAACTATCAAAGAGTTGGGATATAAAGTGGGAAGAATTAAATCCAAGATTTATCATTATGAGAGGATTAATTCTCCCTTTGAGATTGCGTATAAGAAGTTCTACTATGCCATTTGCGCTTATAGATATCTTAAAAAACATAAAATTTCTTTAGTTTCCTCAAAGACCATTTTCTTTTTAAGGCCCGTGTTTTACAAGAATTGGAAGAAATTACTTTCTCATCCACTTTTATCGTTGGGAATGATTGTAATGTTAACATTAGAACAAGTATGGGGAATGATTGGATATTTTTATGGGAGGATATTTAATAAATGAATGTTGGTTTTGCTCCAAAAATTCTTATATTATCGATTGCATTTAGACCAAACATTGGTGGATTGGAAACTCACTTAACTGATTTAACGAATGAAATTAGGAAAAAGTATCAAGTATTGGTAGTAGCTCTACCACCAATTTCTACGAGGGTGTCATCAAGGGTAGTTGAAAGAGATGGTAATTTATTAATTTGGAGAGTACCCTGGTTTGGAAAAAACTTATTTCATAAATTTATGAAATGGCCGATTTTAGAATTTTTTTATTTGATTCCACCCTTATTTTTTGGACTACTTGCTGCATTAATAAAATACCCTTCTATACAAGTTATCCATGCACAGGGACTCAGTGGTGGATTGTCTACTTTAGTTTTAGGAAAAATTTTTAGAAAGAAAGTTTTAGTTAGCACAGCTTATGTTTTTCACTTTAAAGAAGATTTACTAGGAAAAGTCGCTAAATGGGTTTTCTCATCAGTAGACAGAGTGCTTTGTGTTTCAAAGGCATCTACGGAAGAAATGAGGCAGTTAGGGGTTCCTGAAAAAAAGCTGGGAAAATGTGCTTACTGGATTAACTTAAATGTTTTCAAGCCAACGAGTAAACCTATGGCAAAAAGACAAGTTGGCTGGTCAAAGAATTTTTCGGTTTTATTTATAGGAAGGTTAGTCGAGGAGAAGGGGGTGCTTTATCTGCTTAGGGCTTTGCCACTACTGCCGAAAGATATCACTTTATATATAATTGGTGATGGAATTTTAAAAGAGAAAGTTGAGCAAGCTGCTAGAAAATATTCTAACTTAAGGTTTTTAGGAAAAATAGATAATAATCTGACTCCACTATATTATAGTGCAGCAGATATAGTGGTTGTTCCATCTTTTGAGGAGACGCTGGGCAGAGTTAACATGGAAGCTTTGGCAAGTTCTACTCCTGTTATAGCTACCTCTGCTGGTGGGGTAAAAGAGGTGATAAACGCCCAAGTAGGCATATTGATTGAATTAAGTTCTGAAGCGATTGCAGAAGCAATAATTCGTCTTTATGAAGATAAAAAACTTTATATGAAGCTTCAAAAAAATGCCAGGCCCCGTATGCAAAAATTATATAGCAGTAAAAACTTTGAAGTTTTTGTAAAAGAATATGCTATTGATAGAAAAGATTTAGTAGTGTAAACTAATAATTAGTCCTTGCTCATACGAATGTCTCTAAGATTACCCTTTTTTTTTACTATTTTTTTAATTTTATCGGTTTTTTTTCTGAATTATTTTTTTCTGCAGGATTTTTTTGGCTATGGATTAACTAATGAGGATATCCCATATCTAAGAGACTATAAGGCCGATATTTCTATTGCTGATAATAATTATTTAATTAGACTTTACAAAACATGGATTCATGCTGGTCCAAATTGGTCACATCAGATACTATATGTTGGTACATTAGATGAATTATTCCCCTATAACTGGGAACTAACACAGAAGTTAAATTTTGTATGGAAAATCTTGGCTTCATTAAGTATATTTCCCACTTTGTGGGTGTTAACAAAACGTAGGCTTTTAGCCACCTTGGCTACATTATCATTTGCCATTTCTCCTGCAGCAAATGGATCCTTGACAATTAGTTGTACAGGGACAGAATATTTGGGAGTTATTTTTTTAAACTTGTTTGTATTTTCTTACTACTTCCTGATTAGAAATCAAAAGAGCATTAAGCTTTTGGCAATCTCTTTTATCCTATTGTATGTGGCTCTTTTTGTAGCACCCGTGAGAACGATACCAGCCTTAGTTTTACTGGTTATAACAGAGATTATAATAGCTACTTGCGGTATATCAAAATTTAAGACAACTTTTTTTAGAATAATTATTTATCTTGTACCTTTTTATCTGATGTTTCGTCTAGTTGACCCAGGCTCTTTATCAAGAGGATCACTTTATAGTAATTTACTTAAGGATCTTTTTGCGGGTAATTGGCAGCTTTTAATAAATCCCTTAGCAGGTTTAGGTTTTACTTTGATTTCTCCTGATTCTGTGCGTCTTTTTGGTTTTTACGGCAGGGAAGTTTTTAATAGTTTTGGTAGCTATTTTGGTAACTTAATTACCAGGGGTATAATACCTTTAGGTCTTATACTTACTTTTATATTGGCGCAAGTTATTCCGCAAAAACCAAAACGTTTCATTATAGTTACATTTATTCTGAGCCTTTTCTCTCTAATCTTAATTTACATCTTCTCTGTTCACTATCTTTATATTCCGGTACAGCAAGCGTTACCTTATAATGGAACTCTAGATTTTGCCACACTGCCTGGTATTTTAGGAGCTTATATTGTGGCTATAGCTTTGGCAACTGGTTTTGAGTGGTACAAAACAGGTATGAAGGATAAATTACTTTTAATAGTTTTTATATCGCCTCTTCTTTCACTATCTTTTATTGGTGCTACCTGGCTGGCAATTGGTAAAAATTTTGGATACGAAGGTCCGGTACAAAGATATTTAACAGTTCCTGCAGTTGGAGTGAGCATATTTATTTCCTGCATTTTACTTTTGATATTTAAAAAAGTTAAAACAAGTAAACGGACAGCAGTTATATATAGCTTATTTCTAGTTATTTTTCTTATCTATCTGGTTAGTTTTTCTTATAAAGAAAACCAATACTTTGGAATTCATAGATCTATGGGTGAAGATATGGCTGCCCAAAAACATATTCAAGAAGTAGTTTTTAATACACCTGCTGTAAAAAGAAGTAACCTGATAGTTTATTATGAACCAAGGCTTGCAGCAGACGAAGACAGATATTGGTATACAGCTTTGAATTATGGAAGGATGATGTTATGGTTATATCTACATCAATACTATGAGCAACCTGACAGAAAGGTAAATGGTTGTCTGTACTGGGTAGATAATGGTTTTAAAGAATTTAAAAAAATTTATAAATACTCTAATAATCAGGCAACATTCAATGTGAAAGGTGCTTTTTGCAGTAAGAACAGTATTTCCAGTTCTGTTAACTTTACTTTTTACCAGGATGATTTTTTTGCCTTCACTTTAAAAAGAGATCAGGTAGTAGATATAACCAAAGAGGTTCTCGAGAGATTGCATCAGGAGCTTGACAATAATACAAATTCCCTGTAGAGTAATTGATGCTGAACGAAACAATACAATGGCTATTAAAGTAAAACATATAAAACCGGAATTTGTAGACGAAAGAGGATTCATCTCGCGTTTGGTTGATGATGATACTATTAATTTTAGAGCAGTGCTTTATATTGTCAGCAAGAAAGGTGCTGTTCGAGCAAATCACTATCATAAAAAGGATTATCACTCTGTTTATTGCCTAAGCGGTAGATTTAAATACTCTGAAAAGGATATGAGAAAGCCTTCTTCTAAAATAGAATCAGTTGTTCTAAAACCTGGCGATTTGGTACTTACTCATCCGATGGTAGCTCACAGAATGGAGTTTTTGGAAGATAGTGTATTTTTAGCAATTACCACTGAGGCAAGAGAACAAAAAAAGTACGAGGATGATCTTGTCAGGCTGAAGTTTTAAAATGAGAAGGAGTTTGTACGAAAAATTTTCACACTGCCAATTTTGTCTTAATAAAAATTTAAAACAAGTCATAGATTTAGGGATTCAACCGGCAGCAAATGCCTTTTTGTCAAAAAAACAATTAAAGAAAAAAGAACCCTTTTTTCCTTTAAAAGTGAATTTTTGTTCAAAATGTGGGCAACTCCAACTTACTCATATAGTTTCTCCAGACTATTTATTTAGAGATTATGTTTATGCTTCATCTACTTCACCTGTATTTATAGCCCATTTTGAAAATTATGCTCAAAGTGTTTATAAAAAAGCTAAGCTCTCTGCTGACTCGTTGGTTGTAGATATAGGAAGTAACGATGGAATTTTACTTAAGCCCTTCAAGAGGTTAGGAGTAAAAATCTTAGGTGTGGATCCTGCCACAAAAATAGCAAGACAAGCAACTAAAAGTGGAATTCCTACAATTCCCGAGTATTTTAACCAACCACTAGCAAATAAAATTATAAAAAAATGGGGCCATGCGGATGTTATAACAGCTAACAATGTCTTTGCTCATGTACCTTTTATTGACGAGTTGATACTGGCCGTAAGAAATTTACTTAAACCTGAGGGACTATTAATAATAGAGGTTCCGTATTTAGTAGTTTTTCTGCAGAAAAACCTTTTTGATACCATCTACCATGAACATGTATCTTATTTATCTATTCGACCTCTGATAACTTTATTTAAACGTTTTAATATGACGGTTTTTGACGCCCAGGAAACTGAAAGTCATGGAGGTTCAATTAGGGTTTTTGTAAAGAAAAATGAATCCAAAAGAAAGATAAAAAGCACTGTCGAAAAATTTATACAAAGAGAAAAAAGTTTAGGACTAGGAGAATTGCAAACATATAAAAAATTTGCTAAAAAAATAGATCAAAATAAAAAGGACTTAAAAAAACTCCTTAAGCAATTAAAATCAAAAGGGAAGAAAATTGTGGGATATGGTGCTCCAGCCAAAGGTAACACACTTTTAAATTATTTTAACATAGGAACTCAAACTATAGACTACATAGTTGATGATAGTTCTTATAAACAAGGCCTCTTTACCCCAGGTATGCATATTCCAGTTGTTTCTCCAAAAGAAATTTCTAGAACCAATCCAGATTTTATTTTTATTTTGGCTTGGAATTTTGCAAAACCAATAATGAAAAAACTAGATCAATTTAAAAAAAATGGCGGTAAGTTTATTATTCCTGTTCCTTTCCCTAAAATTATTTAATAATTATGAATAAATTAGTCATAAATGAGTTGAAAAGCGTGCTTGATGATATAGCTGATATAGTGAAGCCCTTAGAAGGCAAGACTATACTGATTTCCGGAGGCTCCGGGTTTATTGGTAGCTATATTAATGCCGTGCTTTATCTTCTTAATAAAAACGTCCTAAAGGAAAAATGCAAAGTAATTTCAACGGACAACTATATAACGGGTAAAAGGAAGAATTTCATTGTTGATATAAAAGACAAAAATTTTACTTTCCTACACTGTGATGTGCGTTTGCCTTTAAACTTAGAAGCAAAGGTGGATTATATTGTCCACGCTGCAGGGCTTGCTTCCCCCTTTTATTACAAAAAATACCCTTTAGAAACAATTGAAAGTGCTTTTTTGGGTGCTAAAAATTTACTGGATCTGGCAAGAATAAATAAAATAGATAATTTTTTATTTTTTTCTTCGAGCGAGATTTATGGTGATCCTGAACCTTCAGCTGTCCCGACACCGGAAACTTATGCAGGAAGAGTATCCAGTGTTGGTCCAAGGGCCTGTTATGACGAGTCGAAAAGATTGTCTGAAACTTTATGTGTAATATACCATCAAATGTATAAGGTACCAGTAAATATAGTCAGACCGTTTAATGTATATGGTCCAGGGATGAGGCATACTGATTATCGTGTAATGCCGACTTTTCTCTATTCCGGGCTTAGAGGCAAAAATTTACCTGTTCATGATAAAGGTATTCAGACTAGAACTTTTTGTTATATTACTGATGCCTTAAGTGCAATATTCAGGGTTTTATTACTAGGTAAAGGCGGTGAGATATATAATATAGGTAACGATAGTCCTGAGATAAGTATGTATGAGTTAGCTTCAATTATTTGTGAAATATTGAACAATGGGACCAAACCCAGACGCAAAAATTACCCAACTCACTATCCGGCAGGTGAGCCTATGAGGCGTTGTCCAGATTTAACCAAAATAAAAAACGAACTAGGTTATAAGCCAAAAATAGATTTGGCAACAGGGCTTAAAAAATCTATTGTATGGTTTAAAAGTGAATATAAGTTGTAGCCCCCTGATGAAAATAATATCAGATAGACTGGATGAGCTATTAGTAAACGTTGGTGATATGGCGCTAAAAAGACGAGTTCGTAGAGCAATACAAGGGTTAGAGCTAAAGAAAGGTGAAAAAGTTCTTGATTTAGGATGTGGAGATGGTTATTATCTTCATCTCCTTTCTCAAATACCTTTAAAGTTAAAAATAACTGGAATTGATAATCATCTAGAAGCTATTGAAACTGCAAGAACATTAGTCCCTCCAAAAAAAGCCTCTTTTATTATTGGGGATGCGGAAAAATTACCATTTCCCGAAGATTCTTTTGATAAAATAATTATGTCGGAAGTGATAGAGCATGTTAACGATGACATAAAGGTTTTAAAAGAAGCTAGAAGAATTTTAAAAGAGGATGGTATATTAGTTTTGACAACTCCTAATAAAGATTACCCATTTTTATGGGATCCAGTTAATTGGATCTTAGAACATTCTTTCAATTTCCATATAAAGAGCGGTTTCTTTGCCGGAATTTGGAATCAACATTTAAGACTATATAAGCCTGAAGAATTAAAAAAAAGATTGGAGGAAGCGGGTTTTAAAGTAGTCTCTTGCGAATTATTAACAAATTGGTGTTTACCGTTTAATCATTATTTACTAAATTTGGGGTGCAAGCTACTCTTTTATAAGAAGTTAAGCAAGGATTTATTACAGGATATAAATAAATTTAGTGATTCTAAAAAACAGAAAACTTGGTTAGCTAGTTTTCTGTTTTGGTTAGTAAATATTTTTGATAATCTTAATGATATATTTCCTAATTCTTCCGGAGTATCAATTCTCATTAAAGCTGTTTGATGTCAGTACAGTTTCTGCAGATGAGTAGTGTTGTCATACTTCCTATTAAATGTTCACGTTTAAGTAGCAAAATATTTTACGATAATTTTGTTTAATGGAATTTCTTAGTAAGTACAAGTTTCGCACTCACTGTCATTCCGAGTGAGGCCGAAGGCAAAGCGTGGGAATCTTGACTAATTAAGATTGCCACGTCGCTCGAAGACTCGCTCCTCGCAATGACAACTGCGAAATTCGTGGTAAGATTACTCCGGCGCATGTTGTAAGTAGAAATATTAACAAAACTAAAGAAATCATTTTCCAAGTATATTCTACTTTTGCTTAAATCATTAAGAATTTAGTAGAATGATCATTATGAACTCTAATAAAGGATTTGATGTTGTTGTAGTTGGATCCGGCCCAGCAGGAGTTAATGCGGCTTATCCTCTAGTGAAAGCAGGACTTAGGGTTGTAATTATTGATGGAGGATTAGATAGTAAAAAAAAAGATAAACAACTAAATGATTTTTCTGATATAAACCTTTCCGAAACCAGTAACGCGTATGAATTGATCAGGGATAATAGCTATGTTTTTAATAAAACCTACGAGCTTTTAAAAATAAAAAGTGAAATTGAAGTTATTCAAAGTTTGGCTAAAGGTGGATTATCTGAATATTGGCATGGGATTTGTGATTTTTTTTCACCTGCGGAATTGGATAGAATAGGGTTACCAGTAAAAGAAATTCAAAAAGAATATCAGGAAGTATCTAAACAAATAAAATTGAAACCTAGTCTTCCTTTAGACATTCACAGTAAATTAATTTTAAAAGCATCAGAAAGTAAAATAAATTTACAAAGTACAGTTTATCGATTGCCTTCTGCTGCTGATTATTGTAGTAGTTCATCTATTGATAGTTTAAAAAAATTTAAAAACTTTACCTATATCCCAAATCAGCTAGTGTATAAAGTAAAAGATAAGGAAAAATTTGTGGAAATTTATAGTATTTCAATTTCTAAACAGCTGGAATTAATAACACAGACCAGTTTTTTAATTTTAGCTGCTGGTTCAATTAACACCACCAGAATTTTACTAAGGAGTTTTAATCTATTTGGATATAAAACTACTTTTTTGACAAAGGCTCATTATGTGACGGCTTGTTTGCAACCTAGAACTTTGCTAAAAAAAATCAATTATAAACAAGTTATAATTGGTCAACTAGCCATGTCTAGCAACGAAATCGATCAGGGACTGGATGCCTTCTTTATACAGCTTTTTCGTTTTAACCCTTTGGCTGTTACTAAAGCTCTCAAGTATATACCATTACCAAAATTGATAGCATTAGCTTTATTATCAATAATGGCGCCATCGTTAGTGGTAGCTGATATCCGCTTACCTGCTTTTGAGACGAGAGATAAATTTTGCAGGTTGAAAAGAGAATCTAATGGACAAGATACGTTAGAGATTGTTTTTAGAGAGACTGGAACTGAACTAGAAAACCATCAAGTAAAACTTAAGAAAATTATGCAACAATTACGCGAATTAGGATTATTGCCCTTAAAAACAGGCAGTGATTATGTTACAGCGCACTATGCTGGAGGGGCACCATTTCAAGACAAGGCAGGAAAGCTATCTGTGGATGCCAATAGTAAACTGCATCAGGCCAAAAGGATATATGTTGCCGATTCTTCAGCATGGAGAGCTCTTCCTGCTAAATCTCCCACATTGACAATTATGGCTCATGCTTCATGGGTAGGGAAAGTGGTTGCCAGAAAAGTCAATTAAGGATTATGATAATTTCTTTTAGTGGTACTTCTGGGTCGGGTAAATCAACAGTAATTGCCCAAATACTAAGAAGTAAAATACTTGATGGTAAAAAGGTTGTTGTAAGAGAGGAAGATAGCTTTCTAACTATTAGATTATTAAAGTCTTTGTTAGGCGAAAATATATTTTCTAAGTACAAAGATGAAAAGTATTTTAATAGTAGATTTAGTGATTTATTTTATAAAATTTTTTCTACTTTTTGTTATGTTTTTTATCCGGTTGTTGTGTATGCTGAGTTTTTAGTGGACTATATTCATTTTCAAATTATTTCTAAAGACAATTTCCTTTTGGTGGATAAATTTATATATGACCATGAAGTAAATTTTAAAAACATTTTAGGAATAGATTATGGTTTTGTTGACTGGCTCTTTGATCATTTTCCCAGACCCTACATGTCGTTCTTAATTGATATAGATTTAGAAAATGCATTTGTTAAACGTAATAAAAATAGTATTCCAGGTAAAATTACCTCAAATGAGCTATTCCATAAAAAAGTTTTAAATCACTACCACAAAATTGCTAAAAAGCATAATTTATTAATTATTGATAATAATAGAAAACTTGAAGATGCAATAAAGCAAGTAAATAAATATATTCTTGATAAAGACAAACTTCTTAAGACAAAAAAGATAGCTATTTGCGGATTGGATGGTGCCGGTAAAACCACAGTAGCAAATTTGCTTTCAAAATATGCAAACTCTTTAGGTGTTGATAATAGGATAGTTCATTTTGTTCATAATAATTTACTGTATAGATTGCTGCTTTTAGCAGGATATTATAAAAGAGATGAACCTAAAAACCTTTCATACAAAAGGAGCAGAGCGCACTCTGTAAGAGAAAGAGTGACAAAAACATCGTTTATTAAAGCCTTTTTTAGATTTTTTGATTCATATGTACAGTATTTATTTTTTATTGTTTTAAACAGAAATAGGCTAATTATTTTTGACCGTTATTTCTATGATTATTTAGTAAGTTTTAAATATCTAAATATAAAGGGGCGTGTTTTTTTTGCAAGATTTGTTCCAGAGGTTGAGAATAAGTTTTTCTTTGACTCCTCTCCCGTGATTTCTTATAAAAGAAAGCCAGAAAGAATAAAAGCCTTTTTTGTAGATTGCTATAAAATATATTTGGAGGTAGCGGGGGAGTGGAATATAAAGACAATAAAAACTGAGGATAGAAAACCGAAAGATATTTTAGAAGAGCTTTTGGATAGAATCAACTATAAAAAAAATGAATTATAAAGTGATTAATAATGCTATTTTAAACTCACGAGATTTGCCAAAGTCTTTTCCTAGAGATGAAGAATTTTATGATTACTTATTAGCAAATAATGTAGCTTTTTATTATTCTATGTATTTATCAAAGGAAAAAAGCATTATGGATAAAAAAATTATTGAAGTAGGAAAAAATCTTAATAAAAAGTTTTTTAATACACTTAAGCTTATTATTAAAATTTGTAAGGATAAAAAAATTAAATTTCTTCTTTTTAAAACATATAAATATATTCCTGAAGCTGTTGATAATGATATAGATCTATTCGTAAAAAAGAAAGATTTTTATAGCTTCATGAAAGCTCTAGAGAAAGAAAATTTCTCTTGTATTGAAAACGAACCTTTAAAAGGTATATGTAAAAAAGAAGGCTTTTGCATTATTGAGCCCCGAGTTACTTTATCTTTTCGCGGAGTTACTATTTTAGATGAAAAAAAGATTTGGAAAAAAACAGAAATAGTAAATATAGCAGAAATAGGAGTATTGAAAGCAAGTCTAGAAGTAGATTTACTTCATCTTTTACTTAGCATCTTATATAACCCAAATTACTTAAAATTATATTTGTTACTCCTTTATAAAAAGTGTGATAAAAATAGGCTTTTACTTCTATGTTTAGACAAAAGGATTCAGCAGGATTTAAATTTTGTACTTAATCATCTGATAACAAAAAATATAGAAGAAAAACGCCTCCCCTTATTTATGGGAAATATTGAATTTTCTAATTGGTGGTATAGAAGAATACTTCCTATATCAGATTTAAGTTTATATAAAAAATTAAGACATGTATTTTGCTTTTTCTACATAAAATATTTATACTTATTTTTAAATAAATTAGCTTTTCAGCATCAGTGGCCGATATAACAGGAAAATATGGAACTAAATAAAAAAACAAAGATACTGATGGTATCTCATTTTACTCTTAAAGATGATGAAAATGGCGAGCAATTTCCAGGAAATATTAAGAGTTTTCTTTTAAAAAGAATTGGAAAAATAGTATACATAGATCATCCTTTTATTAAGTCTCAAGGAACCATATCTGATGTTATTGCTTCCCAGATGCGGATTTATGAAAGTGGCGAGAAAAAATACCAACTAACTTCTCCCAGACTTAAACTGCCGGCACTTATTTTATTTGTCTATCAATTGTTTTTAACAATATTTTTTATTAGCCGGAAACCGATGAAATATGATTTTTGTATAGCATGTGATAATTTGTCATTAATTTCTGTATTTATATTCAGAAAGATAGGGCTTATAAAAAAACTAATTTACTATACTGTTGACTATACACCAAAAAGATACAGTAATAGTTTACTAAATAATTTGTATCATTGTATGGACAGATTAGCGAGCATCATCTCTGATGTGAATTGGGTTGTTGTCGAGAATATGATAACAGCAAAAGTGCAAAATGGACTTGATTTTAAAAAAAGCGCTCCCTTTCAGATAGTGCCTATGGGGTTTAATAAAGAAAATATTTTTATAAGACCAAATAGTCAAACAGATAGATTTAATTTAATTTTTGTAGGTTATTTATTTGAAAAACAAGGGTTGCAATTGGTGATTGAAATTCTACCAGCACTTATCAAAAAATTTCCCAAAGTTCATCTTACTGTAATAGGATCAGGCCCCATGGAAAGTCAACTTAAGAGGAGGGTTAAACTCTTAAATTTAAACCCGTATGTTACATTTACAGGCCATATTAATAATCACCAAAAGATAGTTAATATGTTAACTAAGTTAGGGGGAATTGGTTTAGCGCCCTACATTCCTTCTATAGGGGATTATACTTACTTCGCTGATCCCAGCAAGATCAAGCTTTATCTTCTTTGTGGTTTACCGGTTATAACAACTAAAGTGCCACCAATTGCTAAAAAAATTAAAAGCAAAAAAACGGGAATGGTAATTAACTATACACCAAAAGATTTGCTAGATTCTTTAGAGTATATCTTGAAAGACAATAAAATATATTTAGGTTTAAGAGAGAGTGCTTTAAGGATGGCTAATGATTATGATATTAGTTACATTTTAGACAAAGCGTTTAGGGAGCTTTCGTGAAAAATCTATTAGTAGAATTTCTTCGATGTCCCATATGCTGTTCTGTTTTAAGAAAAAATAGTAGTGTACTTTTATGTATAAAAAATAAGCATAAATTTGTAATAAAACAAGGTATACCGATTTTGTTAGATTATCCCAACTTGCCAACTCATTCAAAGGATCAACAATTTTATTTTGAAGAAAAGATGAAAGGACAAATTATTGATTCGGTTCAAAGCATGAATCACTGGAAAATACGATATTTGGAGAGATTCGCCGAAAATTTCAAGTTAATTGAAAATAAGTTTATAGTTGAGGTAGGTACAGGTAGTGGTTATATGGCTATTGGTTTGGCTCGACTAGGTGCTAAGGTAACTGCTTGTGATATTACTTTCAAAAACCTGGTAGCGTTAAAGAATTTTGCTAAAACTTCGGGACTTGAAAATAACATGTCGTTTGTTTGCTGTTCTGCTGATTTGCTGCCGTTTAGAAGGGATGTTTTTGATTACTTTGTAATAAACTCTGTGCTGGAACATATTCCCAGAGAGAAAGAAGCAATTCTTGAAATCGGCAGAGTATTAAAAAAGGGCGGAGGGTTAATGATTACTTTACCAGTAAAGTATCGATATATTTTTCCAATATTGCTTCCTCTTAATTATTTTCATGATAAAAGAATTGGTCATTTACGAAGATACGATAGGGTTTCATTAAAATGTAAATTTTCTGATTTTTCGTTAAAGCGGATCTATTTTACAGGTCATCCCTTAAAAGTATTAAGGGTTATAGTTAATATGATGATTAAGATTTTTGGTGAAGAAGCAATAGAGGAGGAAGATAGAAGGAAAGATAATGTTATGTTGTGGTCGTCTAATCTAATAGCTTTTTTAAAAAAATAGTTACATACTAAAATTACGGAGAAACGGCTTTTAGGAAGGTTTTTGCAAACGTATCTGCTGACCAGACATCTTTAATAGCTCTAGATAATAGAAATTTTTCAATCTCATAAATAAGGGTATTATAAGTTTTTTCATCCATATTTTTAAGAAAATTAGTCAATGCCTGGTAGTTTTTAAATTTTCTGAGATCAACAAAGCATTTAGAGTTTATATGATCCGAAATATTAGGAGCCCCAAAATAAATGGGAACAGTGCGAGCTTTGAAGCAATCAAATATCTTCTCTGAGATATATCCGGGTGTTATGGAATTTTCAAAGCATAAGCAAAACTTAAACCCGGAAAGTATTTTGTACTTATCTTTTTGGGGAAATTCGCCTTTATAGGTTTTATACTTTTTAAATCCAAATACCCTTTGTTTCAAACTAAATCTTCGCTTTCTATTCCAGCCTTTTCCATAAAGACAGAAATCGGATGGATAATATTTGTCGAAAAAATCAATTGCTTTAATTCTTTCCGTATATAGTTCTTTTGTTGATAATGATAAAAGTTCAAAAGGTAAAAATGGCATTAAGTTGCTATTCATAAGTGTAAGAAGTTTTTTATCTTTAAACTGTATTTTTTTTGTTACAATTTTTTTTGTTTTTTTGGGTAGCACGTACTTAAAGTATTTTTTGTTGTCCACCAAATTATCGTTCCAGGTGTATACCTTTGAGAAGAAAAAAAGAAATATTTTCATGAAACTAAAAGGGTTTACAAGAGGGGGTTCTCCAATAAATAAAATATTCTTATCTTTATTTTTAATAATTCTAAACCAAAGTCCCAATTCCCAAGGGTAGGGTACCTCTATATAAATATCCTTTAGAGTACTATCATTAGGGGAGATATCAATTGTATTCATTGAGATGTTATTCTTTTCCAGAAGTTTTCGGGCAGCTATTACATAAAATGATCCGGTTGCAGAATGCTCATTGAAAATGGCATTTTTATAATAAATTTTATTATTAAAAGGTTTTAGAACGACAAAATTCTTTTTCATTACTAAATTATTCCTCTGCTGCGAATTTCGTTATAGAGCTTGATTCTGATACCGGTTGGCATAATCCACATGGTGATAAATTGTAATACGTTATAAAAAATGTCGTACAAGCCAGGTTTATAACCGTGTTTTATTATGGCATTTAGTTTGATTTTGAACCCCAAAAGCTCGGTTTGCCGGATATTACGGTGTGTGCCTGATTTTTCTGACAAGGTATATTGAACCAATCGTTCAGGAATATTGCCAAAATCGTATTTTGTTCCAAGTTTAAACCAAAAATCAATATCTTCACATAGCTTCATATTTGGATCATATCCTCCGAATTCTTTAAAGACCTTTTTTCTTAACATAACACTAGGATGTGCAAAAGGAGAATAACGAAGCATAATTTTCTTTAGATCTTCAGAGTGGGTTGGGTAATTCCGTACTGATATTTCCTTCATATTCTCATTAACAATTGATAGGTTTGTGCCCACCACAGCTATATTTGGATGTTTTTTAAAGTAGATATATTGTATCTCAAGCCGTTCCGGAAGAGAGATATCATCGGGGTCCATTCTGGCGATAAAATCTGCTTTTGCAATAGACACACCAAGATTAATTGAAGAAGCAAGTCTTAATTCCTGGGTATTATTGATTAGCTTAATGCGTTTATCTTTACGAGTAAAGGAGCGAATTATCTCGAGACTAGTATCTTTTGAAGCATCATTAATAATGATGAATTCAAATTTTTTTAGCGTTTGATTTAAGATGCTCTCAATAGCACGTTTGATATATTTTTCGTCATTGAAAACAGACATAACCACAGAAACAAGGGGTTTGTTTTTCATAGTTCCGAACTTGAAACTACCGGCGTAAGCCGGTAGAGGGAGTAATCCCAAAATCCTTCTGAGTATATAATAAAGGAGTGAAGTTAAGAAAACAATCAAACGCTGTATACTTTTG
>Ga0180007_10001194_pt1 | contig 37007 bp, 35 predicted proteins | sample MM_PC_MetaG_FD_121122 | JGI IMG/M metagenome (GOLD analysis project Ga0180007, IMG submission 121122) | Groundwater microbial communities from the Aspo Hard Rock Laboratory (HRL) deep subsurface site, Sweden - MM_PC_MetaG | ecosystem: Environmental > Aquatic > Deep subsurface > Groundwater... | reverse complement strand
AGTGTTCTGTTTTTTTTATCTAGTTCTTCTGCTAAACTAGCAATCTCTTTCTTTTTCAATAATAATTTTCTAGTTCTCTTGGGATCATAGTTTTCATTATCGGCAAAAGTATATGGAGTAATTTGAGCATTAATTAAAAAGACCTCTTCACTAATAACTTTAACATAACTTCCCTTAAAACTCCCGCTTTTGTTGCGCAAACTTTTGACTTCGGGACCACTCAATACAATACCTGCCACATAGGTTTTCTCTATGGAATAGTCATGAGTTGCTCGTTTGTTTTTTAATAGAAGCATGAGAGTATTATAACGCATTTAACCTAGCTAAATATTTATATAATCAAACTCGATTGCGCAGATTTTGAAATATTATAAATCTACGCTCCATTAGGTTTGCTTATATAAATATTTAGCTAGGTTTTAGGTAATTAAACCCTATAGAGAAATTGGAATTTCAAAAACGATCGAGCCACTCACGGCAAAAATTTTATTTAATTCTTCGCTCGCTGCAATTTCCTTAACTGTGGAAAGAGAAACAGATTTTATTTCTCTTTTAAATTCTCCGTCTTTAGAAAAAATCACAATTCTATTTTTATCTACCTCTAATACATAAATATTTTCTTGATTAATGTTCGTAAATATTTTAATACTACTCGAAAATTCTTCATTAAGTCCTCTAGTAATAAAACCTTCTTCTCTACCACTAGCAAACTTCTTTATTTGACCATCAATCGTTGAAAACCATATATCTCCATCAATTGAAAATGAAGTTATTTTGTCATACTTTAGTCCAGTTGCTGACTGCATCCATCCAATTGGATCTGAATATCCATCGTCACCTTTAGAATATCTATAAATTTCACGTTTTTCAGGGTTAATCACATATACAAATCGATCATAGGCGTTAATAAAAATAGCATTTCTGTTAGAATCACCCAACTCTCTAACTGTTTTTATTTCACTGTTATCTGCCAACTCAAATGACTTCAAACCATCCGAAAGTACAAATACTTCATTCTCGTTTACAGCCAAATCACTTGCATTTTCGTAACTTGAGAAATCTTTAACTTCAACTTTTTTTGTTGAAATGTCTAACACAATAATCTGTTTCTTTTCTGAATCAAGAAGAACTAGTTTGTCGTTATTAACATCGACATCGTTAGCAATGTAATCAGATTTAACTAACCTAAGATCATAAAAAACATCTAGCTCACTCATTTCTTTTTTCCCTGAAATCTCATTATAAAAATCTGAGGTTTGATTTATTTTTTCATCTATGAGTTTAATTGCACTACTCTCTGAATTTTCTTTATGTAATTTTTCTAAAGAACTAATTGCTTCTTGAACAATCTCCCTTGCTGAAATTGGATCTGTAATTAATTGTTGTTGAGCGAGATCAATTCTTTCTTGAATCGGAATCATCAAAGAATTAATTTTTTCTGCTTCATTTTTATTACTGATTACAAATGAAAAAATAACTCCTATGACAAACAATACTGCAATAACCATAGAAACTAGTTTTTTTCTCTTTATTGACTTAATGTTAGAAAAAAATTCTTTTATTTTTATTTGTTTAAAAATACTGATGCTTCTTTTGAAAAAGAATTTAATAAATATGCCGACTTTAGAAAAAATTTCGGACCTTGAAACAACAAGTTTTAATTTTGATAAATAATTAACTAAATTTTTTGGTAAATCTGTAGAAATTTTAAAATCTCCAACTTGATTATCTAGATCATCGGTCTCATCAACTTCAATACTGGCTTCTAAACTTGGTTCATTTTTTACTTCTTGATTTTTTGTATGTTTTTCATCATCATCCTCTCCTTCGAGAAATTGATTGATAAAAACTATTGCAGATAAAGAAGAGTCTGTTTGCGCATGAAGCCCAGGCACAACAGAGGTAATAATGATATCAACATCAAATCCCTGAGAAAATTTTTGTTCAATCTCGTTTAAAAACTGAGTAGCTTGAAATGTTGTGAGCACAAAAACATCGTCATTTGTGTAGCTTCCTTTTACAATCTTAATTTGGTCTTGCGAGAATAATATTTTTCCAATTTTTTCTTTTCTCTTTAGAAAAACAGAGCCACCTTTAGTAACAAAAACGCTGTTTTTGCCACTAATTAAAGCGCATGAAATAAATAGCTCACAATCATTTTCCTTTACGAACTCAACTAAATCCTGAACAAATTCATGAAGTTGTTCAATATCATAATAGTAAAAGTCGGAAATTTTATCAGAAACATCTCTGCCAACATTGCCAGCATGCTTACCTGAAATTGCAAATACACTAATTAACCTAGTGCTGACTGAGGAAATGCTTTCAGCTACTTGGGACCAACCTGTAAACTGTGGCAAGCCCACAACTGGAGTTACCTTGAGACGAATCATTAATCAAATTCTATCACACCAATGCAAAAATTACCTTACAAAACTAGTAAGTAGTATATCAAAATCAATATTGCTATAACTAGATGAACGAATGCTAAAACCTTGTTTTGTGTTGAGTTGGTTGTTTCCACAGTCTTACTCATTATTGAAACTTGTTTGGTAACTAAAATTGCATATAACAAATATAAAAATCCAGCTAAGACAAACATATACTTGACCACTACAAGCATAATTTCACTACCATTGTTAATTTGAAGTAAATATAATGGATTCATTAATTGACCCTCCCTTCAAATTTTTCTAACTCTTCTTCAAGGATCATCTCATTTAAGAGTGCAGTAACTTTAGCAGGCTGTGGAATATCCTCAAACTCTAATTCTTGCTTAGTTCCTGCAGTTTGGATAATCACAGTACCGTAATCAAATATTGAAGAAAAAAAGCCACTTGTTATTGCGGTAATATCTTCAATTTTATCAATCTTTGTTGTGGAGACATCTTTATAGATCATCGAGTTAAAATCGACATCAATAATTCTTTCATCTGTAACAATAAAAACTCTATAGAACCATTTCAAATAGCATTCTAGAGAAAACCCTGCCGTAAATAGATACCAACCCATCATGCTCCCAAATCTATATGTAAGTGGTAAAAAAGAAAAAATTTGGGTTGCTGAAAAGAGCAGTGGCAAAAGAAGTAAAGCCACCACAATAAAAACTGATTTTGTTTGAGTAATCACATGTTGCCTGAGCACTAATACTATTTGCTCGCTCTCAGCTTGAATATCAATCGTTAATCTTTTTGGCTTAGGTAAGAAAGCAGAATTATGACGCTTGCATGGAACTTCCTTCCTCATAACTTCTGAATATTCGTCAACGTGTCGTCTTAAACGATCTTTCTCAGCTAAAGTTGTACCTGCCATTTTAGTTGCCATATCTATATTATAGCATTTTTTGATATCATGAATACTCGCTCAACATTTTTTCACAATCTAAGTAAAATTGATCTAAAGATAAATTATTAACGAGTTTAAAATCAGCCAAGCTCAAACATTCGGAAACTTGTTGACCATTCTCTCCTTCTCCAACTCCTAAGTCTCTTGCTTCTACTTGTTTGAACTTTGAAATAGTCGCATCATCTTCTCCCCGAACCTTAGCTCTCTTGAGATATCTCTCTAAACGCCTACTTTTATAAGCTGAAATATGGACTATTTTTCCACCCAAATCATTTTTTATTGCAGAAATTTCTTGAGGATTTCTTACTCCGTCAATAACAACAAAGTCATGTTTTTTAATTTCATCAACAATTCGATCTACTAGAACAGATCCTGAAAAATTTTCTCTTAAATCATTCCCAATATCTTGCAGATTTTCTCTAGTAATTTCCAAGCCACGAGCAAATGTTTCGGCTCTAACCACATCGGACAATGAAAAATACTTAAAGCCCTTGGATTTTAAAAATTCAGATATTGTTCCCTTGCCACTAGCGATTGGACCAACCAAACCTATTACTAAACTAACTTCTGAAGAAAGGGCGGTATTTTTAGATGTTGGGAAAATTCTAGGGTAAGAAAGATTGTTTTGAACTGCAGTTTTCATATATATGATCAATGTACTGCAAAAAATAAAAATCTACAATCTAGAAAAAATCGAAAAGACGTACTCGATTAAACAGTGATTCATCACTTCTAATATGATATAATTATGGGATGCAAACATGTGGAGGTTCTAGGTTTTCATGGGAGGGTGGAACTTTTTAACACTCTCTACCTCTTTAAAACTGCCATAAAAGTATCTTGATTTAACTCAACCTTACCAAACTGTTTCATGCGTTTTTTGCCTTTGGCTTGTTTAGATAAAAGCTTTTTTCTTCTAGTAACATCACCTCCATAAAGTTTAGCTGTAACGTCTTTTCTAAATGCTTTAACAGTTTCGCGGGCAACAACAGTTCCTCCAATCACAGCTTGAATTGGAAGTTCAAACATTTGTCTTGGTAATACTTCTTTTAATTTCTTGACGACTCTTTTTCCTTGTTGCGGAGCAGTCTCCCTCACAGTCATAAAACTTAATGCCTCCACTTCCTCGCCATTAAGTAAAATTGATATTTTGACAGCATCCACCGGCTCGAACTTGATTAATTTATATTCCATTGATGCATATCCTGAAGTAAGTGATTTTAGAGTGTCATGAAAATCGGTAATTATTTCAGCAAGTGGCACAATACACTCAATATTAACTCTACTTCCCACGTGGATGCTCTTTACAAAGCTACCTCTTCTATCTCTCACTAAATTAATGATTTCACTCATTTGATGAATTGGGGACAATATATTTGTTCTAGTAATTGGCTCACGAATTTCTCTGATCAAAGATGGGTCTGGCATATCAGCTGGCGTTCTTACCAATAATTCTTCTCCATTTGAAGTAGTTACTTGATAAGTAACTGATGGAACTGTAGCAATTAGCTCCAAATTAAATTCACGAGTTAATCTTTCAACAACAATTTCTGCATGTAAAATTCCCAAAAACCCCACTCTCAAACCGCTTCCCAAAGCCTGAGAATGAGTACCAGAAAATCTAAGTGCAGCATCTCTAAGAGATAATTTGTCCATTGCATCTTGCAAAAAAGTAAATTCCGCTGAATCAGTAGGATAAATTTCCATATAAACCATTGGCATCGGCTCTTTATATCCTGGTAAGGGCACAACTTTATCTCTTTTACTGAAAGTGGTCATAGTGTCACCAATTTTTAAAGATTTAATGTCTTTTAATCCTGTTGCTACATAACCTACTTCACCTGCCCTTAACTCATCTTTAGGTTGCATACCTGGAACAAAAACACCCAACTCTATTGGTGAAAAAGATGATTTTGACTGTGTAAAACCCATTTTTTCTTTTTTTACTACTCCATCAATAACTCTAATCAAAGCTACTGCCCCTCTATGAGGATCAAAATATGAAGTTATTAATAAGGATCTTGCGTCCTTTTTATCATCTCCACCGGGGGCTGGAATCCGATCAATAACTGCTTCAAGAACTGATTGAATATTTTCTCCAGTTTTTGCTGAAACCATAATCAATTCATCTTCTGAGCAATTACATAGTTCCATCACCTCCAAAGCGACTCTTTCTATTTCTGCGGATGGCAAATCAACTTTATTCAAAACAGGAATAACCACTAAGCCCAAAGCAATTGCTTGCTCAAAATTTGATAATGTTTGTGCCTGAATTCCCTGCGAAGCATCAACAACTAAAATCACTCCTTCGCAAGCAGCTAAAGAACGACTAACTTCATATCCAAAGTCAACATGACCTGGGGTATCAATTAAATTGAAAATATATTTTTTGCCTTCATGATTCCCACTAACATACTCTATTCTAACTGGAGCCAATTTGATAGTAATTCCTCTTTCTCTCTCGATAGGATTACTATCCATCATTCTGTCTTGAAAATTAAGCTTATCAACCGTGTTGGTAAAACGTAAGAATCTATCGGTCAAAGTTGTCTTGCCGTGATCGATATGTGCAATTATTGAAAAATTTCGAATAGAAGAGCGCGAGTACGCTGGGTTTCCCATTTTCACCTGTGCCCTTCGGGGTATTATTTTTTAACAACGGTCTTTTTAACTACAGTCTTTTTTACTACAGGTTTTTTAACAATTTTCTTAACAGTTTTCTTAACAGTTTTCGCTACTTTTTTGACTACGGGTTTCTTTGTTACGACTAACTTTTTTGCTTTTGAAGCACTTGAAGAACTAGAAGTTTTAACCAACTTACTTAGTTGAGATTTCATTCGTCCAGCTTTATTTTTATGCATTAAATTTCTTTTAACAGCCCTGTCGATACTAGAAAAAACAATAGAAAGATTACCTTTAGATGGATCTTTTTTTATCTTATCAATCATAGTTTTTAATATTGATTTTACTCTTGAATTAAAAACTGCTTTTTTTCTACTGGATCTAAGTGCTTTTTTTGCGTTTTGTAATATTGGCATATATATTGTTTAATACTAATTATATAACTAATTAAATTCCTAATTTTTAAATTTAAGCTAGGCAGGAATTATACCAGAAATGTTCTATAATTGATACAAATGTTTTCATTTACAAAAAATACAATTACTCAGCTTTTTTCCAATAATACAAAATGGCTTGAAAAACAACAAACAAGTATTAACTCTGCTGCTGCTGTTATTGCTTTGGCTAATATACTTTCAATTTTATCAGGTTTCGTAAGAACCAGAGTTATACTCACCTACTTTAGTGAGGAAATTGTCACTGCATGGACGCTAGCATTTCAAATCCCAGACATGTTATTTCAGCTCCTAGTATTTGGTGCCCTATCTGCTTCTTTCATTCCAATTTTTCTCTCAGTGAAAAAAAATAATAATGAAGAAACGGCTTTTAAAATGAGTTCTATTGTATTGAATATACTCATGTTGGTCTTCGCCATCGCAAGTATTGTTATTTACTTTTATGCCGAGCCACTAACATTGGCTAGAGTTGGAGACAAGCTATCTTCCGAACAACTTTCAATCGTAATCAATCTTACCAAAACCATGCTTTTAGCTCAAATATTTTTTACAGTTTCAAATGTTATGACGGGAATTTTACAATCATACAAAAGATTTATTGTCCCAAGTATTGCTCCAATTATTTATAATTTTGGAATCATCGCTGGAGTTGCAATATTTCATAAAACCTTTGGTATTTATTCTGCAGGAATCGGAGTAGTGTGTGGGGCATTAATGCACATGATTGTCCAAATTCCTTTAGCTCTTAAGCTTGGTTATAAACCAACTTTGTCACTTAATATAAATTACCCCGGAGTCAAAAAATTATTTTTACTTTCTCCAGCAAGATTTTTAACAATTGGAGTAAGTCACATTCAAACCCTAGCTTTAGGTTATTTTGCAACATCTATTGGCCAGCTTAGCTTCCTATACATTTCTTACGCAACCTACCTATCAGTATTTCCAGTTAGGCTGTTTGGAGTACCACTAAGCCAAGCAGCATTACCTTTTTTATCTCAACAATCTGGAAAAGAAAATCTTGCAAAGTTCAGAGATCTTATTCTTCAATCATTAAACCAAATTTCTTTCTTAGCGATGCCGACTTCAGTGCTTTTACTTATTTTAAGAGTTCCAATAGTTCGTTTGGCTTTTGGAACCGATAACTTTAGCTGGCATTCAACAATTACAACTGGAAAAATTTTGGCAATACTAGCCATATCTATAACTGCCCAGGCCATGGTACAACTTTTAATCAGAGGTTTTCATGCATTGAAAGATACAAAAACCCCACTTATCATTTCTGTTTTATTTACTAGCTCTTACCTCATCGGCTCTTTTTTAGTGGTTAACTACACAAATTTTGGTATTCTAGGCTTAGCAGTTATTAGTTGTGCGAGCTTTTTGGTAGAGCTATTTTTATACATCATTATTTTTAACAAATTTATACCAAACTTCATCGACAAATCTTTACTCATACCGCAAATAAAAATATTATTAGCAAGCTTTTTCATGGCGATATTTTTATATCTGCCATTCAGAATATTTGATGAACTAATTTTCAATACTACAAAAACGATTGAACTAATCGCATTAACACTTACAACTGGCACCATCGGCATACTAGTTTATATATATTTTGCAGCAATATTCGAAATAAAAGAGCTAGAACTTGTTAATAAAGCAATCAGAACTTTTGGTCAAAAATGGAAATCAGATGTCAACCAAACTCAAGAATTCTTGATAGAAACGTCGGTGGATGATGATCTAGTGTAGGTAGCTTAGATAATATAAGCAGATAAATATTCATAAGATGAGTTGACGCTCTTTATTTATAATTTCAAATGAATATCGCTGGATACTCACCTTAAGCACATTTATCTGCTTTAACTTTAAGTCACCTGGGTATTTTTGTAAACCAAAACAATCAAATCTAACTTGCTATAGTCCTCAATTTTCTAGTACAATAAATTTGTAATGAAAAAAGCTACTCAGATAGAGATTAATTTAGTTCCAAAAGATCCCTTTTTTTCCACAGTCATAGGAAAAATATTAAAGTGGTCCCTATCTGCAGGCAGATACATTGTCATTTTTACTGAACTTGTAGTTATCATGAGTTTTATCACCAGATTTAGTCTAGACAGAAAAGTTACCGACCTCAACTCATCAATAAATCAAAAAAAACAAATAGTTCTTTCTTATGGTGACACCGAGGAAAACTTTAGAACTATTCAAGAAAAAATCCTTCAATATAAGCAAACTGAGCAAGAAACAAATATTGTTGATACATTTGCAAGTATGAGTAATATTATGCCAGAAGGAATCGTATTGGAAGAACTTGCTATCAGACCTACTTCTGTCATCATTTCAGGAAAAACTCTTTCTCAAAATTCATTTAATTTGCTTATCAATAATTTACAAATATCACCAGATTTTTCAAATATTAATGTAAACGAGGTTGAATCTAGTAGTGTAGAGCCAGGATTATTTTTCAATATCAATGTTGATACTAGACCAGAAGTAAAGATTAAACAACAACCTACTAAGGAAGAAACAGTAGACCTTCTAGATAGAACTCAAGGATTATAAAATGCGAAAAAAAAGTGAAATCACCAGCACCCTTAACCATTTTTATAAAAATCCAGTGGCCAAAGTATCACTAGAGCTCTTTTTAACTATTGGGCTAGTTTTATTCCTAGCAGTATTTGCCATTAAACCAACAATATTAACTATGTCTAGTCTTATAAAAGAAATTGAGAATAAAGAAAAATTAGAAAAACAACTTACTCAAAAAATTGCCGCACTCCAAACTGCTCAGACTGAATATCTCTCAGTGGAGAGCTTACTGCCCGTTCTTGACGAAGCAATACCTTCAACTCCTGAAATTATTAAAAGTGCAAAGATCGTTGAAAAAGTAGCAGCCGACAACAAAGTCATAATAAGAAGCTTGAGTATTGTTGAACTACCCCAAAATGACTCTGTAGATATTCTCTTTTCACAAAAAGCAAAGCAAAAATTAAATTTTTCTATTAACATATCGGGTGACTACGTCTCTATTAGGAATTTTACTGAAGCTCTTAGAAATTCTAGAAAAAGTTTTGTTATTGATTCTGTGACATTTGCACTTGAAGAAAATAGAGGATCAAAAAAACTAAATGCTAATATTTCTATAAATGTTCCCTATTTTGGAGTTGAAACAAAAGTACTTTCTAAATCTAAATAAAAAGTAAAACAATATGAACCAAATTAAAAAAGATTTTCAGAAATTAAAAACCAATAGACAGTTCCTTACTATTTTAATCTTGCTATTCGTTTCAGTTTTATTTTGGATTGTAATTAGTTTGATAAGCTCACAAACTAATGATGAAATTTCCAAGGAATTAACTGCATTAGCAATGCCATTGACGCCGAGTTTTGACAGGGATGAATTGCTAAAAATCCAAGAAAAACACTCTTATTCAGAACAGGAACTATCTTCATTTATTATTTATAAAATATTAACATCCAGAGATGGAAAAACTGAAAAAGTTGTTCCTTTGGAGGTCACAATCGACGATTTAGATCCAAAACAAGTAATGGCACCAGTTAAAAAAAAGGACTCTGAATCATTACTAAAAACTGAAATTGAAAGTTCAAAAAGTAGTGATATTTCTGAATCTACTCAGGAAGAAACACCTCCCATCAACAACTAGATATCTTTTGTACTCATTCATTACATTATTTTCGGTCTTTGTTCGCGTTGCTTTCTTGACTATACTTATCTAAAGTAGATAGAAGAGTTGTCGTGAAAAAAAACGAACAGTTTTTATGTGGAAAAACTAGGCATACTTTTTATTTTGCCAAATAGATATGAATAATTTAAAGATACCAAAGAAAATACTTGACAAAAGAATCCCCACTATACTGGGAACTGTTGTTTTAGTCATAGCTTTAATATCAGGAACTTTGCTTATTGGAAAGGGTGGTGGTGTTTTCTCTCCACGCGCTTCTGTAGAAACCACTCCAAAAAATGTTAAAGTGTCGAATGTTCATGACACTAGTTTTACTATTTCATTTTTAACAGACAACAATACTGCGGGATTTGTAAAATATGGCGCTGAGTCTAATAGTTTAAAATCTCAAGCAAGCAATGATAGAGATCAAATCAGCGGTACTGTTGGTGAGTTTCAGATTCATCACATCACAATTAGAGGGTTAGAACAAGCTACTACGTATTATTACCTTATTGGAACTGGCTCCGGAGATACATTTGACGATAATGGACAACCATTTAGAATAAAAACCGCAAGTAGAAACGGAGCTCCTGCTGCTGCAAAAACAATTTATGGAAGTGTCACCACCGAAACCGGAGCTCCTGCTGAGGGATCTGTCGTTTATGTCGATATTAATAGAGCTGGAACTATGTCTTCTCAAGTAAAAGCGTCTGGCAGCTGGGCTATTCCTCTTTCAAATGCGAGAACTATTGATGGCAATGCATATGCATCGATTTCTGATCAAGATAACATAACTATTAATGTTCAAGGCCCTCTTTCCACACAAAAAACTTTCTTTTCAACAACTGTCGAACATTCCCAACCAGTGACTGGAATGACCTTTGGACAGAAAACTATCGATACTAATATTTCAGCTAAAGAAACAGATTCAATCAGAGAATTCGTGAGTGCTCCTATCAATACTGTTGAGGATGTCATAGATAAAGAAATGGATATCATGCCAATAGATACTATTCAAAAAGAAATTGCTACTGATTCAGCTAAAATAACTGATAGATCTAATAGAAGTGCTTTACTTGATGACTTGATAAATGAAGATGTAAGTTCAAGTGAGAGCGCTATTATTACAAAACTTGATCTTGAATTAACAGATCATCAAACAGTCACTACCTCAACACCAATAATTACTGGAAAAGCACTTCCAGGTATAGCGGTTTCTATCTCGGTTCATTCCGACACTCAAATTCAGCAAGAAATAATTGCTGATGAGAATGGGGAATTTGTTTTAGATATTTCTGAACTTTCGGAATCATTGGAACCAGGCGAACATAGCGTAACTTATTCATATACAGACCCAGATACTGGAGAGATCGTAGAAAAAACTGTTAATTTTACCGTTAGTGATACATCCCAACAACTAGCTGATGCTGGAGATTATATTGATGATGAAGCAGATTCAGCTCCATATGGATCTGGAAATCCCTACCCTATTGATGACGCCACTGACTCAGCAGAAGCAAGTAACTCGGCAGAAGCTACTGATGAAGCAAGAACATCGCAACCAGCCACAGACGAAGGCGTACCAGTTTCAGGATCTGTAGGAACAACAATGGCGTTAATATTTGGCGGTTTATTCTTCATAATTTCAGGACTATGGAGTTTCTGGATTTCTACTCAGCTGGAAAAAGGTGAGTTGGGGGGTTAGAATTGCATATTGTTTATGAAAATACTCGTCACTGGAGGATGTGGTTTTATTGGCTCACACATAGTTGATGCATATATCAAGCTAGGACATGAAGTTATCATAGCTGACAAAAGACAAGCTAATTTACTCCCCTACAAGAATCCTTCCGCTTCTTATTTCCAAATAAATTTAACTAAATCAAAAGAAATAAATAAACTTATTGAGGATGAAAAACCAGATGTTATCAATCATCATGCTGCTAATATTTCAGTAACAAACTCACTAGAAAAACCATTAAATGATGCCAATAACATCACATCTGTTATTAACCTACTTGAAGCCGCAAAAAAATATAAAGTGAAAAAAATTATTTTTGCATCTTCTGCTGGAGCAATCTATTCAGAAGATAAAACCCTTCCATTTACTGAGAAAACTCAACCTTTTCCCATTACACCATATGGTGTATCAAAACTTGCAGGAGAATATTATATTAAAGCCTACTCAAAAATATGTGGAATAAAATATGTAATATTACGCTATTCTAATGTCTACGGCCCAAGACAAAATAACAAAAATAAATCAGTAATTTCGATATTTATTGAAAATATTATCAATGGAAAACGATTAACAATAAATAATAATGGAGATCAAACACGAGATTTTATATTTGTTTCAGATCTTGTTTATGCTAATGTTTTGGCACTAAAATATGATATAAATAACTGTTTCAATATTTCTTCACAAACTGAAACCTCAATTAAAGATTTAAGCAAAAAAATAAAAGGAATGTTTAATTCGGAAATTAAAATTAAATATAAGAAAATGAAAAGTATTGAGCAAAACAGAAGTTATATTTCAAACAAGAAAGCTTTAAAAGAGTTAAAATGGAAACCAAAAGTTACTCTTAAACAGGGTTTGATTGAAACAGTTAAGTGGTATGAAAGAAATTTTAAAAACTAGTTATATTTTCCCCGTTTACAATGAAGAAAAAGATCTAGCAACTCAAATAGAATCTTTTATTGCAGAAATTAAGCAACACAATCTTCCATTAGATGAAATTATTTTAATTGAAAATGGAAGCGCAGACAAATCGTGGAATGAAATATGTCGATTAGAAAATAAATATAAATTTATTAAAAAAAGACGAATCTCATTTCCATCATTTGGACAAGCTGTAAAACACGGACTACTAAGTTCGAATTGCAGATACCTTTTTGTTCTAAATGTTGATTTTTATGACATCGATTTCATCAAAAAATCATTTAAAAAATTGCAAACTCATAACATTGTTTCTGGTTCAAAACTACACAAACAAAGTAGTGATTCAAGGCCTTATTTTGAAAGACTCAGAACAAAACTACTCGGATTTGTTTTAAAATACATACTTAAATATGAAGGAACAGACACGCACGGAATAAAAGCATTTAGAAATACTAAAAAACTCAAAAAGGCATTACGAGAAATTACAACAAAGCACGAACTATTTGACACTGAGCTTTTGTTAAAACTTAAAAATGAAGTAATTGAACTACCAATTACTATTCGAGAAATTAGACCAAGCAGATATTCTTCTTTACAAAGAATTGTAAAAACATGTATTGATCTAATTAGATTAATTGATTTTAGATTATTGAAATCAAAATCATCAGATAAAATTGTTGCAGATGACTATGGAATGTCAGAAATAATTAATAACGCAATCATTGATCAACTTCAGGCAAAATCAATTACTCATATTTCAGTCTTTGCCAATATGGTATCGAAAAAAGATTTAAATATTCTTAAAAAATTAACTGATGATTATCAAATAATTGTTCATATAAATCTTTTACGTGGAAAACCCATTTTAGAAACTCAGAGTATCCCCACCTTAGTAGATAACAACGGAATATTTTATAATCTCCCAAATTTCTTGCTTAGACTTATCATAAAGAAAATATCAAAAAGTGAAATCAAGAAAGAAATCGAAGCTCAAATAATATTTTTTCAAAAAAAAGGTATTATTATTAAAGAAATTAACTCGGAACAACATTTGCATATATTTGAACCAGTCAGAAGTATTCTTAATGAGATATCAGAAGAAAAAAGAATTAAGAAAGTTCGAACGCTTCGCTCGATAAAAAACTACTTAAAACCAAGATTTCATAAATATTTGGTATACTATATCTTTTCGACAATGTTAATATTGATATATAAACAGACTAAAACTACAAAAAATATAGATTTAGATTTAATTGTCCACCCGGGATCAAACTATGATTGATAATAAAAGAATTTTTGACATAATTTTATCAATCATTGGTCTAATATTTTTCATACCAATTTTTGTATTTATTTATCCCTTTTTTGTATTGTTAATTGGATGTCCAGTTATTTTTAAACAAAAAAGAATAGGAAAAGACAAGAAAATATTTACTATTTACAAGCTTAGAACTATGAAGCGTGGAGCTAGCTCACAACAAGACAAACTCAAAAAACTAAATATTTCTCCTTACCCAATGTTTAAAATTAAAAACGACCCAAGATTTACTATTATTGGCAAAACTCTTTCAAATTTTGGTATAGATGAAATTCCACAAATAATTAATATTCTAAAAGGAGAAATGAGTTTAGTTGGACCTCGCCCCCTACCAGTTAACGAAGCTAATAGCCTTCCTTCTTCTTGGGATTTTAGATATAAAGTTAGGCCAGGAATAATATCAAAATGGGCACTATCTCCAAATCGCTACCAATCATTAAATGAATGGAGAAAACTAGAAAAAAACGAAATCAATGACTTGATTGTTAGAAATGAATCAAAACTCAATTGGTCGTTAAAAAATGACCTTTCTCTAATTTTCAATACTTTTTATAAAATAATCATCAAGCAGCTATTAAAAGGTGACTATTAATTACTCCAATCTTTATTCCAAATTGACTCAATAAAATCATAGTATTTTTTATACAAATCATACTCACCATTTTCTTCGTGCCAATGAGCAGACAATAAAAGATAATTAATTATGTTTTCTTTTACTATGTATGACTGCCCCATTCCATTATTTTCATTTTCTATCAGCATAGAAAGACCTTTGTATGAAGCCTCTCCCAAGCTGACATACATGCCCTGGTCTAGCAAGAGCTGATAATAATTTGTGTTTGTAACATCGTACAACCTTACCACCATGAGTTTTTTATATAGTTCAATTTTTTTATCTATATTTGGTTCTTTTTCAATATTATTCAAAATAAATTTATCGTGATTCTCATAAATTTTATATAATAAATCAGTTTGTTCTTCTGAAATATCTGCTTCAGTCAAAAAGAATTCAGATTGTGAGTAGAAGTAAGGAAAAATTCTAAATGTTATTTCCTCATTACCGCCATTAATTAGAATTTTCGTAACAAAATTAATAAATCCAAGACCAATCAGCATCACCATTAGAAAAAATAAAAAGTAATTAATAGATTTTTTTAATACTAAAAATATTCTTTTATTATCGAAGTATGCTCCCTGATAATCCCAAAGAACAACAGCTATAAAAATAATTACCATCTGAAAAATAGGAAATAGTTCCCAATCGAAATCAATAAATGAATTTATTAATAAACTTACTAATCCTAGATATAAAAAACTATTTAATCTATTACCATCTTTGCTTTTTTTCAAAACAGAAAACATATTTTTATACAACAATCCAATTAACAGCACATAGATAATTCCAACAATAACTCCAGATTCTGAAAAAATCTGAAGAAAGTTGTTATGAGCATATATCGAAAAACTTTGCGATGTTGTGTTAAATCTCTTGGATATTAAAGAAAAACTTCCAGGACCATATCCAAATAAAGGATAAGCTTTTAAACTTCTTACGGCCTGTTTAAAATACTCTGGTCTAGCTTCGTTTGTGATTGGTTTGCATAGCTGAATTTTGAACTCATTTACTAAACAATTTGAAACGGAGTTTAATGAAACCATCGCTCCAATCACTAATGAACTTGCCAAGATAATACCCACCAGATAAAGATAAATTTTCTTAAAGAATTTTTTGTTGATTATTCCAGGTATGAAAAAAAGTTGAATTATTGTTAACAAAGTTGCAAATCTACCAAATGAAAAAATAATTAAAGTGTAAAAAAGAACTAATATCGACTTTCTATAAGCAAAAAATTTGTATTCACTAGAACTGATAAACCACCAACTCAAAGGAATTAAAAATAAAAGCAGAGCTGCAAAATGATTGTGCCCATAATGCGTTGTAAAAAAATTAACTGGAGGCAAAAATTCAGATGTTTCTGGAAAACTAAAGAATAGTATAAAAAACATTGAAAGAACAAAACCCACTAATAAAAAAGTAGCTGCTATCTGAGATTTTGAAAATATTTTACTAAGTCCCAAGCTTTTAAAAAATATAAAGATACAAAATGAAGATGCGTAAAAAACGATATTATCTAAACTTAGTGGCAAGCTATGACTAAAAATTGAAGATATACATAAAAAAAGTATTAATCCCAACCACAACATTCCCACTCTCAAATCAAATGTAATTTTTAATTTGAAAAACCAAAAATAAAAAAATAAAAAAACTAAAAACAATGAAATTATTATGAATTGGTATGAGGTGTAGAATAAAAAAAAGATTAAAACTTGAAAAGACGCAAAAAGAAATAAAAAAATACTTTTTTTAGGCGATAAAGTCATATAATAATGGTAACATAATTTTAGATTTCAATTTTACTGCTTATAAAATCAGCAACTAGAAACGCGCAAACCTTATTTCCGTATGCATTAAGATGATAACCATCTTGACCAGTGTATAAATCTGAAAAGTCTAATGATTCAGAACCAGGCAAACTGCTATTAATCCGCATCATTCCTGGACTTGAATTAAAATATGGAAAATTATTCTTCCTAACTATTGATCCAAGCGAATCTCCTAATGTATTCTCTGTTGGGGTACCAAATGTCAATATGTCTGGTGTTAAAACAAAAAAAAATTAATGTTCATGATATTATCAAGTAATGCTAAAAAAGTTTAAAACTAAAATTGATAAAGTAATTGAAATAATTGCCCTAAACTTTGTATTTATTTTAGGAATTGGCTTGACATTTTTATTTTCAAGACTAGTTAATAAAAAATTCCTTAATAATAACCAGTCAAAAACAAGCTGGAAAGAATATCTTTCTAATAAAAACTCTGTAAAAATGTATTAATATTTTAAAATATGATTGTACTAGGAATATCTTGCTATTACCACGATAGTGCTGCTTGCATCATTAAAGATGGGAAAATTGTTGCAGGAGCTGCTGAAGAAAGATTTACCCGCATTAAACATGATAATAGTTTTCCTCTAAAAGCTATTGAGTTTTGCCTTGATAGTTTAAATATTTCTGCAAACGAGGTTGACTTAGTTTCTTTTTATGAAAAACCCTTGATTAAGTTTGAGAGAATTATTTCTCAACATCTAGAAAATTTCCCAAAAAGTTACAAACAGTTTGTCAACACTATTGGGCCATGGTTTGGATCTCGATTACAAATTAAAAAAACACTTGAAGAAAAGGTGAATTATTTTGGCGAAGTCAATTTTATTGATCACCACCTTTCGCATGCGGCTAGTGCTTTTTATCTTGCACCATTTAAAAAATCAGCGATTGTTACAGTTGACGGAGTTGGTGAGTGGTCCACTACTACCATTGGATACGGATCTAATGAAAAAATTCAAATTGACAAAGAAATTTACTTTCCTCACTCACTTGGTTTGCTTTACAGCACTTTAACCACTTATCTGGGATTTAGTGCCAATGACAGCGAATACAAGGTTATGGGCCTAGCGGCTTATGGTGATCCCAAACCATTTAAAAAACATTTTGACAAAATTATTGAGGTATTTCCTGATGGTAGTTTTAAACTAAACATGAAATATTTTGATTTTGATTGGGCTGATCATATGCCTTCAGAAAAAATGAGTGAATTATTTGGCCATCCTCCTAGAAAAAAGGAGGGACCAGTAAAAAAATATCATGAAAATATTGCTGCAGCATTGCAGAAAAAGCTGGAAGAAGTAGTTGTTAACCTCTTAAATACAGCATATAAAACCTACAAAACAAAAAATCTATGCTTTGCGGGTGGAGTTGCTCTTAATTCTGTTTTAAATGGAAAAATTCTATCTAATACACAGTTTGAAAGGTTATTTATTCCCCCTGATCCTAGTGATGCTGGTGCCGCTATGGGTGCCGCTATGTATTCCTACACTCAGCATACAAGCAAATTAGTGAACAAGAAGGATTTTCATCCATATTTGGGACCAGAATATAAATGGTATCAAATTGAAAAAGAATTAAAAAAATATAAATTAAAATACGTACGAATTGAAAGTGATAAAAAATTGGTTGATAAAGTATCTAAATTAATTAAATCTAAAAAAGTAATCGGTTGGTTTCAAGGAAGAATGGAATGGGGACCACGAGCTCTTGGAAATAGAAGCATTTTAGCTTCGGCAACTACAACAAAAATGAGAGATATCATTAATGAAAAAGTTAAAAAGAGAGAAATGTTTAGACCCTTTGCGCCAGTGATTCTTGAAGAAGATACAAAGAATTATTTTGAAACTGATGACTATATCTCTCCTTCTGCAAGATGGATGCTAATGGTATATCCTTTTAAAAAGATCGGCCTTAAACAAGTCCCTGCAGTGGCCCACGTTGATAATAGTGGTAGACTCGAAACTCTGATCAGAAAAGATAACCCAAAATACTATGACTTGGTAAAATCCTATAAAGATAAAACTGGGATTCCAATAATTATCAACACTTCTTTTAATGTCAGGGGTGAGCCAATCGTTTGCACTCCAAATGATGCAATCAGGTGTTTTTTGAGTACTGATATAGATTACTTGGTGATAGATAATTATGTTGTTAAAAAGTGAAGAAAAAAATATTTTTGATTACTATTGTAGTAACTGAAATTTTACTCGGAACTCTTTTTATTTATAAAGTTTCTCAAAATAAAATTACTCAAAATAATATTCTTGGAACAAACATAGTAACCGGCATAGATAAATCAAATACAATTATTGGACAAAGTGAAGAACTAAAATACTACTGGAAACTAGAGCCAAAAGAATGGATAGAAAAACCAGATTGGCTTTCCTATGAAGTTACATATCATATTAACAATGATGGTCTAAGAGAAATAAATGATTACTCTATCAATAAACCAACGGACACCTATAGAATAATTACTTTAGGAGATTCATTCACATATGGCCATCACGTAAATGTTGAAGACAGCTGGAGCGAGCAGCTAGAAGTGTTGATCAATAATGACAATAATCAAAATTGTAAGCATAAAAACTTTGAAGTTATTAATCTTGGCATGGCTGGATATGATATTCAATATATTGTCCAAAGATATAAAGAGCTTGGCCAAAAATACGATCCGAATCTAATTTTATGGTTTGATAGTAGCACGGGTTTTTCTAGATATAACGAACTCATGCAACCACTAATTAATGATTGCATAGAAGACATATCTAACTTTAATGGATATGCAATTTGTTATAACAAAGCATATCAACAATTGTTAAAAGAATACTCTGTAAATGAGCTCGTACAGTTTTCAGAATACAACTTCGACATATTTTTTAATCTAGATAATACTGATAATACAATTGTTTTCTATTATAAGAACCTATTAAAAGAAAACGAAAAAATAATTGAAAAATGGCAAAACCGATATAAAATAGCAACTTTTATTTCCTTAGTACCACAACCAAAACAAAATGAACAATTACCGGATAAACACCCAAATAAAGAAGGTCATACTGTTATAGCCAAAAATATTTTTAATTATTTACAAAAAGAAAAAAAGATTTGTAATTAGTATTATTAACAAAAAAGAAAGAAGTTATGATTAAAGAGCTAATAGAATATTTAATGAAAAATAAAAAGTGGTGGTTAATGCCTCCAATAATTGTGTTTGTGATTTTTGGACTACTAGTAGCTTTTTCTACTACTTCTCCTGTGAGTCCTTTTGTTTATATGTTATTTTAATGAAAAATTAAATTCTTTATTATTTCTTTGGAGTTTAAGAATAAGTTTGTTCCAAAATAAATTTCTCCTTGCTCAGAAAGATGCCTCGAACCATAGTTTTTCATATCATCGTTTGAAAAAAGATTATTCAAGTTGTTTTCAACAAATATAGTAGCACTACTAGTAGATTCCATGCTAATAAACATACTGTTTTCAATCAGAATACCTTCTAGTATTATATGATCACCTAAACTCCATTCATCACATGTCTTTTCTTGATCTAGATAACATTCTAATGGAGAAATAGTAGTTAGTAATTTAGCTGAGTTATTTGCAGCTAGTTTTTTTCCTGATTCTAAAAGCAAGGGAACAAAAACCTTGTTATATTCATCCACATCATCGGTATATATATCTGCTGGCCAAGTTCTAAAAAAGTCTTTTTTTGTTGACTCTTCAAAAAAATAATTTCCTATGACAGAAGTTCTTAAAAATGGAATGTGTTGGTTAAGAAAACCAGATATAAAAAACGCATTGTTCCATGCTTTCTTTCTTTTTAATAAATTTCTATCAATGTCATGGACAGAAAACTGAACATTATTAACTAAATCATTCCAATAAAATTGCCAAATAACTAAATCTGGATCTATCACCTCAATATTATCCTCTAGCTTAGCTAATTCTTGACTATTACCTACTCCACCAGAAGCCAAATGCAAAGAAATAAAACAATGATGAAATTCCTCAGATAGCTTTTCAGTAAAGTAATCACCATAACTAAACTCACTAAAGGGAGCTGTTGAAAATGAATCTCCTAAAAACAAAATTTTCTTGCATGTTGGTGAATATTCAGAACCAAAAATATTTTGCGGATGAATTAGTAAGCTATCAACATAAGAAACAGTTTCGGGACAATTATCTTCCAAATCACAAAAATATTTTTGCCAGAAAATATAATCTAGGTTAAAAACAGCATAATCCAATGTAAAACCCATATTTCCATCACCTATATATCTAGTCTTTTCAAGATATAAGTTGAAAGCGACAGCTAGTAAAATTAGTGTCAAGGTAACAGATATTACTGCTAGGAATATCTTTGCAAATATCGACTTAATATGTTCTATCATTTAATTCATTTCTAATTTGTTTATTTTATTTCAAAACTAAAGATGGAGCTTCTACATACCAAGTGCTATCATAATTAATATTCTTAAGAATTGGTTTGGTTAACAATTTTGTTGTCATAAAATTATATTCATCATTAAAACCATTTGATGAAATATTCACTATCATTGGGTAATTATTTAATTGGTTTGAATTAACATTTAGCATTGTCGTATCCTCAACAACATCAAATCTATTGTCATTTTTATTTTTGTTCAGATTGTCATAATGATAAAAATAAATAGTTTTATTGGGACTCTGATAAGAAATTCTTTTATAAAAAGAAAATAACTTTTCGTGATCTCTTGATCTATGACCCACCAAAATTAAGTCTGTTTTATTAGATTGAATAACTTGTTGCTCTATCTCATAAAGAGCTCGAGATTGAAAGTTATGACCATTTGCATACCTAATTGAATTAAAAAAGGTAATTGGCAATACTAAAGATATTAGTAAGCCATATACAAATTTTGCTTTATAAGAATAGTACTTTAAAATAAATGACAAACTTAAAACAATAATCATTGATATAGGTTGAATATAATGAGGAGCGACATACTCAGTAAATGAGTAAATTAAAAACTGCGCGCTAATTCCCAATGAACACAGTAAAAAAGTAAAAATTAAAATTATTTTTTTACTATTTCTTCTGTTAGCAACAACTAGAAACACACCACTGATAATAAAAAAAGTGAATGTTAACACCAAATGATAATTTTCTTTTATTAAAGCTAAAAAATTTAACATATTATCAGTTTTTAAAAAGTCAAACTGATTAAAATTATTACTAATCATTCTCCATTTATAACTTCGCCATGATTGAATCATAATAATTGGAATCATGAAGATTGAGCCCGAACTAAAAGCTAAGCTCTTTATAAAAAATGATCTTGTGAAGTATTTTTCTTGCCATAAAATGATTATGACCACAAAAGGAATTAAGAAAAAAAATGATTCCTTGACCAGAAATGATAAAAAAAAGAATATCACAGATAAACAAAAGTTTTTCATTATTCTATCCAAACCAAATAAAGAAAGCTGGTATATGCTACAAGAAAAAAGACACAACCCTAAACCTTCTTGAATTCCTAGTGCCATCCAACTAGCAATAGATTGATAGCCCAGAACACTAGCCCAAGTAAAAATAACTGCTAAAAAAGATTTGTAACCAATATTTTTAAAAAATAAATATAAAGATATAATGGTAGTAGAAAAAAAGACCAAGCTTGTGCTGTACCAAAAAAAGGGGTTTATTCCGAAAAAAATAGATTCAACTTGCCTTACTAACCAATAAAATGGCCTAAATCTATAGAGATTTTTCCAATCATCTAGAATGGCGGTAAAAATATTTATCTCCTTAAAATAAAGCCTGTATATCTCATGATCATCTAATAGAATAAATTTAGAATTCATAAAGAAAAAACTTATTAAAAACACAGGAAGCAATAAAAATAATACGGCGAAAATTTCCTTTAATTTTATTGTTTTCATTGTTAATACTTTTGCGCTAGTCACTCATTAAATATAATTTTTGATTTTCATGTTCATCTAACAAAACTCTTTCAATATCAAAAGGTAGAAACTTTTTATATTGTTGCTTCAAACGACTCTCGCCAATAGAAAATTGTTCTAAAAAATAAAAAGATGCACAATCTTTTGTTTTTGAAAACTTAATTGAATCTTCAACTTCAAATATACTTGCCGATTTGACTTGTACAACATCTTCTAAAAAATATTTAGTAGCTCTATAATTCCAAACAGGAATAACAACTAAACAACTCTTTTGCGGAAAATTATAATCCACAAAATAATGAATTGGGTGAATACGATAATCCATAAAAAAGTATCCATTTGAAAAAGAATCATCCTGATTAAAGTAAAGTAAGAACTGGCTTAATTGCAGCATTGCTATTAAAAAAACTAAGACTCTTGAATACTTAAAACTCCCAAAAGCACATGTAATTAATACATAAAAAGCCAATACTAAACAAATCGCTGTTCTTGGATACAATAAACTATTTCCTGTAATAAATACTGTTAAAAGAAAAAATATAAATGAAATTGCTGAAGTAAAAAAAATTCTTTTTATAGAGTTTTCTTTGTTTAAAAATAATTGACCTAATACAATCAGAACTAAGATAACAATAAAAACTACTGCATAAATACTAATTTTACCAAGATCTTTCTGCACAGGAATTATTCCAAAATAATTTACAAATAACTGAAAAACATTATAGATATTAAAATCAAAAGTCCATTGGTTGGCATTAATGCTTATTAAAGAGTTTTTGATAAAGGTTGGAATAAACCAACTAATGGAAACAAAAAAAGTAATTGTAAAAATAAATAAATTTTTTATCCGAAGTTTTAGAATTTCACTCTCACTAGAGATTAAATACGCTATGGGAAAAATTGGTATTAACCAAATCATACTGTAATTAGTGAAAAAACCTAAAGAAGCAATTATTCCAACAGTAAAAAAATCTTGCCATTTTTTATCCTTTTTATATTTTATTAAATAAAACCAATACAGAGCATAAAAAACTCCAAAACTTAATACTAAGGAGTACATGCGATGCTGAGAAGTTAAATGAATTAGTTCAACATTCGTTAAAAATAGCAACAAAAAAATTAATATAAATTTGTGAGGAATTTTTCTCCAAAAATACCCAGTTGAAAATACTAGTCCAAAAAATAAAATTAGAACTTGAATTGAACGATAGTATCCAATACCATGCTCTAATGCCAATAACTTAGTTGGATATTCCATAAGTAAATACCACAAGGGAGGATGGGTAAAATCTGGAGCCAATAATTGTTCTGACGCAGAATAGATCATGTTATTATCAATTGCTAAAATTTCGTCTTCCAAAGCATCATACTGTGAATGAGCTAAATAACGAGGTAAAAAAAATAAAACAAGAAAAAGAAAAAAGAAGAAAAAATACTTGTATCTTTTAACCATTTTTGCTTAACTCTCTTTTTATCCACTCATAAGTTTTGTTTAAACCTTCTTTTAAAGAAATTTGAGGTTCCCAATTCAATAATTTTCTTATCATGGTGTTGTTACTGCTTCTTCCACGAACACCCTGAGGAGCATCTAAGCTATAAGTGCGCTTCAATTTAATATTTGCAATTGATTCAACGATAGAGACTAACTCGTTTATCGTCACAAGCTCACTTCTTCCTAGGTTTATCGGATCTTTGATGTCGCTATGCATAATCATGTCGATGCCTTTTACACAATCATCAATATACATAAAAGTACGAGATTGTTTTCCATCTCCCCAAATTTCAATTCCATTTTTTTCCGCGTTTTTAGCCGATATTACTTTGCGAATAATAGCCGCAGGAGCTTTCTCTCTACCACCTTTATATTCACCATGAGGACCATAAACATTATGAAAACGAGCAACTCTGGTTTCTAAACCAAAATCTTCCATAAAATGCCTACACATACGTTCTGAAAAAAGTTTTTCCCAACCATAACCATCTTCCGGCATTGCAGGATAGGCATCGGACTCCTTTAATTCATCTATATCTGATCGTTGTTGCTTGTTAAGTGCATAAACACACGCAGAAGATGAATAAAAAAACCGCTTCACATAATTATCTCTGGCCGCCATTAATAAGTGAGTATTAATTAAAACATTTAACATACATAAAGCTTTATTAGCTTCAATAAATCCCATCCCTCCCATGTCAGCTGCTAAATTGTAAACTTCATCTACTTTACGCGTAACATTTTGGCAATTTTTTAGATCACTTAAATCTAGTTTTAAGTTCTCGGCCTTTTTATTGAGCTGATACCAATCTTCAAGTGGCTTAATATCTACAGCTCTAATTTTTTTATAACCTTTGCTAAATAAATAATTAACCAAATGACCGCCAATAAAGCCACCTGCTCCAGCAACTAAAATAACGGTCTTTTCTTTTTGTTTATTCATATCTTTGAAAAAAAATCAATAAATTAGGTTATACTAACTGCATATTTATACATTCAGCATCATTGTAGGACATCAAAAACGACAATTCAATCTTAAAGCGGGCATGGGGAAATATTATGAACAAAGTAAACAAATACAAGTTCCTTCTTGGAGATTTCAAAACAGTAGCCAATACTATCAATAATAAGATTGGGGAAAGAAAAACGACAGTTATTCTTCCTTGCTCACTCCATGATTTAGCACAAGCTAAAAATAATTCTTTTTATAACAATATTGATATCTACACTACAGACAGCATGTGGCTAACATGGTGGTTTCGCTCAAAAAATGATTTTATTATTGACCGAGTGTATGGCCCAAACTTAATGATTTTAATTTTAGAAAAAATAAAAAATAAAAAATTTTCGAGCGTGTTTTTGGGTGCTAATTCTCAAGCGCTTCGCAATTTAAGAAAAAAAACTCTCAATAAAAACCATTCTCAACACTATTTACTTATTAAAAAATCTGATTCTAATAAAAAAGAACAAGAAATATTAAATACGATTATTAAGATTCAACCTGATGTCTTATGGATTGGCATTGGATCGCCCAAACAAGCCGAGCTAGCCACCAAACTAAAAATCAAACTAACAAAAACTACTATTTTTTGTGTAGGAGCTGCATTTGATTTTATCACCAATAATAAAAGTCAAGCTCCTAAATATGTTCAACAATGTGGCTTAGAATGGTTATTTAGACTAATCACAGAACCTAAAAGATTGTGGAAACGATATTTAATTGTTATTCCAAATTTCATCTTTTCAACTATAATAAAAAAATTATTTATGTTCAACCAGCCCAGCAGGCAAATAAAAAAATGAAAATTATCTTCTCTACCTACGAAGCTAAAGAGATTGGGGGCAGTTATTTGCGATCTTTATCTCTAGCTCAAGGATTAACTGAGCTTGGTCACGAAGTAACGCTCTGGACAAGCGCCAAAAATATCTCCCTTACTAGGAAAGTATCGCTTGAAAAAAAAGTCAAGGTAATCGAATCAATTGGCATTTTCCCATACCGTTTTCGAAAAGGTGGCTATGATCCATTTGACATTATATATCGCTCTTTAATGATTCTTTTTTCAAAATGCTACATCATTCATACTTTTAATCACCGTCCAGCAGCTTCTGTTCCCGGGTTTATAAAATCACTATTTTGTAGAAAGACAAAGTGGTTTCTTGATTGGGCAGATCTATGGGGTAAAGGCGGAATAGCAGATCGTCGCTATGGTCGTTTTAGTTTGATTCCAATTACTCTTGATCATAATTTTGAACAATGGTTTGTCAAACATGCACAATATCTAACTCCAATTAGTGATGACCTTGTCAAAAAAGCAATCAAGATTAGAGGATCAAAGAAAAATATCTTCTTTCTACCCATCGGATGCAATATTGATGGCATTATACCAATGTCAAAAAATGAAGCCAGAAATAAACTTTCTTTCCCATTGAACTATAAAATCATAACTTATCTTTATGTGGGCACTTATGATGAGGTGTTACTGGCTAAAACATTTATTGATCTTAATAAGGAAAGAAACGACACTCTTTTGTTAGTGTTGGGACCAAAAAATATTGATAAATTTTATGAAGAATTTGAAAATTATCCAGTAGCACTTAAAAAAGTCATCCACCCTGGAATAGTTTCCAGAAAACTACTTCCATACTGCCTGGCTGCAAGTGACGTAATGCTGCTGCCTTTTGCCAACAAAGAAATCAACTTAGGTAAATTCCCAAATAAGCTAGGTGATTATTTGGCTGCAGGGAGACCAATTGCAGCCAACCCAACTGGAGAAGTTGAAAAATTACTCAAAAAAGAAAAAGTGGGCATCTTGGCATCAGAAAATCCTAAGGAATTTGCTAAAGCAATTAGCAATCTGTTAGATAATCCTAAAAAAATTGAAGTTCTTGGAAAAAATTCAAGAAAAGTGGCAGAGATACTCTCTTGGAAGAGTGTGGCGAAGCAAGTTGAGAAATTTTATATTAAAAATTAATCGTAATATATATTTTTCTTCACAACTTCAGTAGTTTAAAACTCTGAGAGTTAAATACATTTTTTCTAAAATACCACTTTAACTTTCTTTGATCATAATAAACAGCTGGACCTATTTTGAGATGATGAGCAATTTTAGCAACTTGGCGCCAGACGATTTTCCCTATTAAACTAATACTTTCTGGAACCCAGGCGTTTATTTCCTTATAGTATTTATGGTGATTGTCATTATTTTTGCGGTTACGATTTAATCTATATGAAGCTAAACAAGCATGTATACAATATAGTTGCTCGTGTTCTGCAAATGACTGCCAGAGTTTAAGATCCATTGAGTAGGGCACCTCATCTAGATTCCCACCCGCTCTATCCCATAAAGATCTCCTCCAAAATGTGCCCTCTTGCATAATAAAACCCATAAATTTACGAGTGTACCAACCTCTTCTGATAAAGCTATTTATATATAATGGAGGTTGAGACAAATAGAGTTGAAAATCTTGGTCATTAATTGTTGATGGCAAACTAGTTAACCAACTGATCTCACTAAATTTTGAAAAAATACTAGCCACCAAATGTAGCGCTCCAGGCCTCAAAACATCATCGCTGTTAATCCAAAACATGATCTCACCATTTGTTTTGGCAAAACCTTTATTAATGGCATGTGACTGCCCCCTGTCTGATTTACTTTCCCAATAGTGCAATCTTTTTTGATATTTTTTAATTATTTTTTGACTTCCATCAGTAGATCCACCGTCAATAACTACATACTCAAAATTTGGATAATTTTGATTGAGTACTGAAAGAATCGTCTGCTCCAAAAACTTTCCTTGATTAAAAGATGGCGTAACAATTGATATCTTTGGAAGTTGTTTCATTAATCCTCTAATAAAGGTTCCACTTCTGTAATAATTCCAACTACAGATGTATTATTGAATATAAGATGTAAACCTTGTCCAACAATTAGAGGAGCTTCACGACGATAGTAGTAATAATTATTAATTTTCTCACCTGAAATTTCCAATTTCAATTTTACTTTAGTTCTATTTGGATCAATGGTTTCTGTATATCCATACGAACCCACCCAACTTCTAATTCCAGCAGACTTCTCTATATCAATAATTTCTACCACTACATCATCATGACTGTCATTAATTTTCATTCCTTTTTCTAAAGATTTAAAAACGTAATTCTCAATTCCATCTATAACTACAGCACTATTGCTCATAACAATACCTTCTTGGCTATATAAGTCTAAAGAAACTAAAAATTTATCTTTTTTCTTTATAGTTGCATTACTACTGTCTTCAACATCAACTATTTCTCCAACAATTAATATATCCTGAACTTTAAATGACCTTACATCATGAATTAGCAATGGACTGCCGTTATAGATATATTGTTTACTAGTTCTATTTTGAGCTGCTCTAACTTTTAGTGTTACGTAAGTATCTTGCAAGGCCGATGGACCATCATAATTATATACATCCATGACTTCAATCAAAGTCTGACCAAAACCACTTACTTGTTTTTTACCAGGAGTAATTTGTTCAACATACCAAGGACGAGGCTTGTTGCCTCCAATTCCATACTCTGCTCCCTCGTAATTAAACAAGCGTAAGGTTATATTTAAATACTCAACTTTTCTATTAAGAAGCAAGTACGATAAAGAAATTATAAACAGAATTAATAACACACCAAAGACATCTATAACTCTAGACTTTTTTCTAAAAATTTTTTTATATTTTAGAAGTTGTTTTTTCATAATGAACAATAAATAAAATTAAGACTACTAGAAAACTTAAAAAATTGTTTTGCGGATGAAATAACATCATTACAAAACTAGAAATAATGCCTGAGTATATCATAGTATTCATGATTCTAGAAAGCTTTAGCCTGATAATTTCTAAATAAAAATAAATTGCAAAAACTAAATAAGTTATTGTAGATGCCAAGCCTCTTTCGACTAAAAATAATAGATAGCCATTGTGAACTGGTTCAGGAAAATATCTCATAATTCCATCTGGAAACAATTGATAAGAAGCTGGCATGAACATGCCAACTCCTACCCCAAACAATGGAGAGCTTTTAAATACTTCAATTGCCTCGCGATACTGCTCGGTTCTAGTAGTAACTCCACCCAATTCAGTAAATGAATAAATACTGTCAAATAACCTATTAGTTAACTTAAAAACCAAAATTCCCAATATTATCAATACAATAACTTTAAACCATGGGTTAGATTTGATTAATAGTTGTTGTTGTAAATTTTTAATTTTTTTAAGTAGCCTGGGGTGCCTATATGCAAAAAATAATAACGATGCAAAAATTGCTACAAATGCTGCTCTGCTAAGAGTAAAAATCACTATCAATAATGATACCAAAATAACACCTGCCGACAATTTGTTTATTACCTTTTTTCTTATAGTAAATTTTTCTGATAAATACTGAATTAAAATTAAAATACTCATTCCAACTAGAATAACTTCATTAGCTAGTCCATTTGGATGAACATTAAAACCAAAAGGCCTAAAAACGTCGGCTCTTTCGTCGGCTCCTAGACCAAAAACGGGCGCAACTTCTGTTCTTTCTATTGCTAATCCTAAAGAACCACCTTTAACGATTTGTCCAAATACAACAAGCGAATTTTGTAATAAAATTCCAGTGAATATTATTATTAAAGTAAATATTACTTTTTTGAATTTTAATTTGGAAACTTTTTTTGTTGCCAAAATTAAATAAACTCCCCACACAATCAGCATTAGTTCTCCAAAAGTAAAACCAAAACTTAAAAGAGGTATCACAGAGTCAACAAATGAAAGTCCAAACGCGCCAAACAAAATTAATAATAATTTTTCATGTAATAAGAACCTAATATTAATTTTCTTCCACAAAATAAATAATAATACTAAGCCAGATAAAAAAATAATAAAAAATGGAGAGAAAGAAAAAACTAGTTGCCTACCTTCCCAGTATTGTAGGCTATATACTGCCGAAGCCGGCACAGCGACAAACGAATGAATTTGACCTAAGCCAAAATATAACAATGGAAGCATACTATAAACCATAGCTTTATAAAATGAATAACAATAAGCTAGAAAAACAAAAAAAATAAAACTAAATAGAAAAGACAGTTTTGTAGAAGAAATAACTAGAGAAACTAAAAAGTATACGTTAACTGCTATAATAGCCGAAGAATCTAGATCTTTGTTTAGTTTAGAAAATATTACTATAAACTTATTATTTTTCATAATCAGAATATATGATTAAAAACTCAGTTATATTAATTCCCAATATTTCTCATCAAAATCAAGTTTGTGATTATCTAGAACAAACCGCCAATGTACTAGCTAAAAAAAACAATAACAAAGTCTATATAATATATCACACAGAATCTTTGTCTATTAAAGAAATTCTTAAAAAAATTATTTCTAAACAAGTAATAAATTTTTCAAAAAATATTAATAATATTTATTATTTACATCCTATTTACCTTATTCCTGGCAAAAGAATTAAATTAATTAAAAACATTAACTCAATTATTTATTCGATTACAATTCAACTTATATTAAACTTGAAATATCTTAATGCTGAAAACCATTTAATATGGATGTTTTTCCCCCAATTAGTCCAGTTTATTGAAGTAAGGCTACCTTTCTGGAAAGTTATTACTGATATTGTCGACTTCCATACCTCACCAAACTCACAAAAACAAAAGAAACTTACTAAACAAAAACAACTTCTACTCAAAAAATCTAATATCATCTCAGTAAATTCACATTCTTTAAAAAATCAATTTAAGATTTTAACAAATAAGCCAATCGCTGTAGTTCCACAAGGATTCAATTATAAAAATTTTCAAAATATTAAGCAAAAAAGTAATATCAAACTTAAGACTTACAAGCATTTAATTGGCTTCATTGGTCAAATTAGTCAAAGATTAGACTTCGATCTTTTAAAAAATTTGATTAGACAAAATCAGCAATGGAATTTTGTTTTTATAGGTTTAAAGCATCACGAACCAAACATTTCTATAAATAAAAATCATAATTTCTTAAAAAATTTTGAGGAACTTACTAAGTATAAAAATTGCATGTGGTTCGATTCGCAACCCAAAGATGAAATTGGATCAATAATTCAACAACTAGATGTTTGCACGATTCCATATGACATTTCATATGATTTTAATCGATATTGTTATCCAATGAAACTTTTTGAATATTTTTATATGAAAAAACCAGTGGTCAGTACTCCTATTGAAGAACTTAAACAAACAAAGTTTAAAAACCTAATAAAGATTGGTGACACTGCAAATGAATGGGAAAAACATATTAAATTACTCTTAAAAAAACCATGGCCAAAAGAATATCAAAAAAAACAACAACAATTAGCAATAGATAATTCGTGGAAAAATAAAGTTAATTCTATTGGCTATATAATTGAGAAACACTAATCTTTTTCTAAAGAATAAAACAACTCCAAAGCATTCCCAAATGCCTCATCCATATTAATGTATTTAAACTCTGCTAACCTTCCAATAAAATGAACATTGCTTAACTTTATAATAAGCTTTTTGTACTTTGAATATAACAGCATATTATCCTCAGTTAACATAGGATAATAAGGTTCGTTACCACTATTAGGATACTCTTTGGAAATAGTCGTTTTGGAGTGTTTTTGCCCAGTAATGTGCTTGTATTCAACTATCCTCGTATATTCATGATCATTTGGAAAGTTAACAACTGCATGATCTTGAAAAAATTCTTTATTATGTGTTTCAAACTCAAACTTGAGAGACCTATATCCCAATCCTTTTTTACTAAAACAGAAATCAAAAAAATGATCTGCTGCACCTGTGTAAAAAACTTTTTCAAAATCGTCAGAATTATTTTCTTTTTTAAACTCAAAAAAATCAGTATTTAGCCTAATCTCAATATTCTTACTAGATAACATATTTTTAAATATTTTTGTATATCCACCGACTGGTTGAGCTTGATAATTATCTGAAGAATACCTGTCTTCAAAATCTATTCTCACTGGAATTCTAGAAATAATCGAAGAGTCTAACTCTTTTGGATGTTTCCCCCATTGTTTTATTGTGTAATTTTTAAACATCTTTTCATAAAGATCTTTTCCGACTCTACTTAAGGCAACTTCCTCACTATTTTTAGGATTAGTTATTTTAACTTGGTTCTTATAAAGCCAGTCTTGCATTTCTGGTTTATTTTTTATATCTAGCTTATATAATATGTTTACTGTTTCAATATTTACTGGCACAGGAACTAACTTTCCACCTATAAAAGCTTTAACTTTATGACTATATGGTTTCCAACTAGAAAACTTTTGTAAATATTCCCAAACATCTTTATTATTTGTATGAAATATATGAGCTCCATATTTAGAAACTAGTAAGCCATCCTTATTAATAAGGTCATAACAATTTCCACCAACATGATTTCGTTTTTCTAAGACTAAAACTTTTTTTCCAATAGAAGCATATCTTTCAGCCAGTGTTGAGCCTGAAATTCCAGAGCCTATTATTAGTATTTGATTAGATTGGTTTTTCATTGAACATGAAACTTATAGTGAATAAAGCCATTTATTTCACACTTTACAAATTGATACTCGCTTCCAAATTCTTTTGGAAACTCTTTAAAATCTGAGTTTAATTCTATAGCAAATGTTAAAGAATTTTTAAAACATAAAATATTTGCATCTGGATTTATTTTTCTTAATCTTTTTATTAAGCTAGTTTTCTTTATTTCTAAATTAGAAAACTTTTTTTTCCATCTGCTCCTATTATTTCCAACTATATTAGCCCAAATTGATAAAGCAGAACTTCCAGGTCTTGAACCCAAAATTGTTGAGTCATTTTCAAACAAGTATGGAATAGGAACTTCTATTAGTTTCCTTAGGTTATTTTTATACAATACTATTCCTGATGGAAGTGGTGTATCTCCATGTTTATGAAAATCGACCACATATCCTTTAATCAAATCACTTTCCATTGGCCTAAAATTGCTTTCCAAAAAAGATTTCGGTAGGCCTTGCGCAGCTGCATCAACCCATATAAAACACTTAAGGTTTGAATGCTTCTTCTTTAGTTTCTTAATCAATTCTACAATTTTTTTAAGAGGATCACTTGCGCCAGTAGAACTATAGCCAATAGTAATTGGTAATAAAAATGAACATTTTTTATTCTTAATAAATTTAAGAACAACTTTTTCTAAATCTAGCAGACTCATGCCCCAATTTTTTTTGTCTACTTTCACAATAAAAGAATCAATATCTAATATCCTGGCAGATTTATTAATAGAGTAATGAGTGAAGTCTGTGGCAAGTAAAATTGGCCTAGAGTTATTCTTTTCTTTTAAATACTCCCTACCCATCCACATTAAAAATAAGTTTGACTCTGTCCCTCCGCTAGTTACATATCCCTCAATATTTCTATTACCACAATGAATAACTTTTTTATTCCACTGAATAACTTGTTTCTCAATTTTTTGAGTAATACTTAAGCTGCTATTTTTTATAGAATAAACATTTCCTAAGTGGTTGATATTGAATCTATTCCCAACAAAAGAAGCAAAAACACTTTTCCAACTCGATTTGCTCCATAGATGTCCGATATTAAAGCCAGACTTTTCAAAAAGAATCAAAGTATAAAGAGCAAGTAGTTTTAAAAAAGAGAACTTACTATTAAAATCCAAAATAAATGTATTGAAACCATCTAGAAAACCACACCTCATCCTTTGAGGAAAAAAGTAAAAAAATCTTATACATTTTTTTAGAAACAAAATCATTTCTGTATTATACCCAATCCAGAGCCCAAATAGTTAATCTTTATTCCCTTAAATTCTTTTTCAAGCTTTTTCCAAAGTTTCCAAACTCCATAAACACCCTCTGGCTTATCTTCTTTTACACAAATGTCATGAAAAACCAAATATCCATTCCTATTAAGTTTTGGCCAAAATAATTTAAAGTCTGAAGTCACTCCTTTAAGTGAGTGATCTCCATCTATATAGATATAATCATATACTTGGTTTGGGTATCTTTGTGAAAATTTTTTAGTTGTAGTTAAAAATAAAGTAATATAATTTCCTAAATTAAAGTTGTTAAAACAATTCCTACCTTTTTTAGTTCTCCAATAGCCAACTCCTGTCCATCCCCCTTTATCATCCAGATCAAATCCAGCATCTACAAAGTCTACGGTTCCAAAACCATTGTCTTTACAAGCTTGAGCAAAAACTGCAGGAATATAACCATGTCTAGAACCAACACAAAGCACTCTTTTTGGTTTTTGTTGTCTTAATAAACCATAGTGAATCCAACCATATCCTAAGTCTGCTTTTTCAGTATTACATTCATGACCAAACTCATCTGCTTTAAAAGTAATCATTAAATCAATAATCTTGTCTTTATTTACCAAAGATTGATTTTTATTTCTGAATAGCTTTTTTAGTTTTGTTTTAATGCCAAGCATAGTAATTTACTCCTGAATTTTCATTGATATAATATAGCACACCTTATGGAAAATAAAGCATACTTAGTTATTGGGATTCCAACTTACTGTGAAGCTAATAATATTAGCTCAATTGTTAAAAAAATTGATGATGCTTTAGTAAAATATGCAAAAAAATATAATACCTTAATTATTAATGCAGATAATAACTCTCCAGATGGAACAAAACAAGCTTTTTTAAGTACTGAAACAAAATCAAAAAAAATCTACTTAAAAACAACCCGCAAAGGTAAAGGTAGAAACATAAAAAATATTTTACAATACCTAAGAAATTTCAACTTAAAAGCGCTGCTATTATTTGATGGAGATGTAAAAAATTTATCTTCTTCATGGGTTGACTCCTATATTAGCTCTATACTTAAGGGATCAGATTTAGTAGTACCGCTATACTCAAGACAAGAGCATGATGGTGCTATTACAAATCATGTTTGTCGTCCAATAATATCTGGTATTTTTAATAAAGATATCAAACAACCAATAGGTGGAGATTTTGCTTTATCAAAAAAATGCATAGATATGCTTCTTAAGAAAAAAATGTCTGGTAACACATTAAAATATGGAATAGATATTTTTATTACTTTCAATGCTTTAAACGAAAAATTAAAAATAGATCAAGTGTTTTTAGGAGAAAAAATACATAGTCCTAGCTTACCTAAACTAGACAATATGTATATAGAAGTGTTAGATACCCTATTTGATCTAATTAAATCAAACCAAAAGCTACTAGTTAACAATAAGAATTCTTATGGTAGTAATGAGAAACAAATTGTTCCAATTTCTAAAATTAATGATAAGACAAGAAATGAAACTACATTGTACCTAATGGAATCAGCATCATTAGAATACATAACTTATAAAAATCTATTAAAAAAAAATCTAACAGGTGAATTATTTAATAGAATAAATACAATTTTTGAACAAAATAAATCCCCGCACCTTACAAATAAAGATTGGCAACAAATAGTTATTAGCCTTTATCAAAAATACTCACTTAAAAAACCAAAAATAAACAGAGAAATACTTAGAGCCTCTCTATGTTTATTCTTTTTACAACACGCTTCATTTATAATGAGTATGGAAGAAAAAAATGGAACTCAAATAGAATCTATACTTGCTAATAAATACAACTTATTAGACATAATATAAAAATTATTTAATCAGAAATAACTTTAAAATGAAAAAATTAGTATCAATTATTATACCCACTAAAAATAGACCAAAGTTATTAGTCGAATCTGTTAAAAGTGCATTAAATCAAACTTATCAATACACTGAATTAATAGTTGTTGATGATGGATCAGATATTCACCCTTCAAAAATACTCAATAAGGTTAATAAGTTAGCAATTTATGACAATCAATTTAAAGGAGCAGCAAGTGCAAAAAATACAGGAATTATTAATTCAAAAGGAGAAATAATAGTTTTTCTAGATGACGATGATAAATTAGCTCCTGAATCAATAGAGAAAATTGTTTCCATTTTTACTAAGAATCATAATGTTAATATTATCTTCATGTTATATGATTTTTTTGGTAAATATAGTAAGGAAGCAAAAAAAAGTAATGATGAACAAGTAAAAGCTATTTTAAAAAAATCTAGGTCAGCTAAAAAGATTTGCATGAAGGTGTACTTAACGTCTAAAACTCTTTTTAAGTATTTAGTAATTACTACTCCTTTACCCTTTCAAAATCCCGCTGTAAGGCGAGAGGCATTAGAAAAAATAGGAATGTTTGATGTTGATTTTAAATTATTGTGGGACGTAGATTGGACACTTAGAGCTGCCTTAACTACAAAATCAGTAATTACTTTGGAACGACTTAAAAAGATGAGGGTAGACGGCCAAAATTCTATAACTAGAGGAGATCGGCTTGCCGATCGTGAAAATGAATTTAAATGTATACTCCAGAAGTTAAAAGCACTCACTGAAAATCATCCAGATAAATCATTTCATCAAGCAGTCAGCAAACGTCTTTCAGGTATCTATTATCAAGAAAGTATCTCTTTTAAAGAAAATAAAATTAAAACTTTTTGGAGTAATTTAAAAGCAATGTATTATTATTTTGAATTTAGACAAGTAAAGCTCATTGCCAAATTATTTGTACCTAAATATTTTTATAGATATCTAAAATATATTTATAAAATAGTTACCTAAAAATGCGTTATTGAACCTGCTTCATGTAAAAAATCAGACAATATTACTTTTCTAATAAACCAAATAAATCTCAGTTTGAAGAAATATTATAGTGATAATTAATTTAAACTCCATCGGAAAACCATCAAATTTTAATATCCGATCTTTGGCTCGCACAGTCGGAAGTGTGGGACAATGGTTTGTTATGAATAGATCTAGTTATAATAAGTTGATGTGGGAAATAAATCGGGCTAATAGATACAATATTTCAGACATAACTATTTAATTACTTCCCAATATTTTCTTATACAACTCTTCATATTCATCTACCATTCTTGAAGATGAGAAGTTACTAACTGCCCAATCATGACATGTTTTCCTATCAATCTGATCAATCTTTTTGACAGACTCTACCATT
>Ga0180007_10001193_pt1 | contig 37028 bp, 28 predicted proteins | sample MM_PC_MetaG_FD_121122 | JGI IMG/M metagenome (GOLD analysis project Ga0180007, IMG submission 121122) | Groundwater microbial communities from the Aspo Hard Rock Laboratory (HRL) deep subsurface site, Sweden - MM_PC_MetaG | ecosystem: Environmental > Aquatic > Deep subsurface > Groundwater... | reverse complement strand
GGCCCTTGGAATAGTAAGTAAGCTGAAGATGCCTGGTCCAGTCCCAGTACTGAGCCTCGTCCTGCACCAGGCCAAGCTGTCCGGTAGCCACGAACCATAGGCGCAACAGCGTCGGCAGTGCGATAAGGCAGAACAGCCAGCGCCCGGGCCGCGCCTTGATGGAGTTGCTGATAGAGTTGAGGAGCATTGTGGTTACCGAGAGCGCTGGGCAGAGGGGCAGGACGTCACCAGTTGGCCAAGAAAGTCGCAACACTGCGCCATGGAGGAAGAGAGAAGAGGCTTGCGCCAGACTACCGCTGCACATCTATGAGGTTTGCCGAGGGCAATGGCCAAGGCACAGTTATGCAGGCTGGCGGGCTGACCGCAAAGGCGAAGAAAATAGTGGCTGCTCATGCGTGGAGATCATCCCCTGATGTTTTGACGTGTGGCAAGAGTCCTAGCCTGTGCGCGCCAGTTTGGCAAGGTTGGGCAGAGATTGGCGGATTTATCGTATGTATTCAGGTAGATTGGTGAATAACTTTGTGGTGTACGTCATCATCTTGTCCATGATCCAGGGAAAAGCGAGGATCAAGGCTATGAACATCGCCACAAGTTTTGGCACAAGTGAGAGCGTGGCGTCCTGGATCTGCGTGGCTGCCTGGAATACGCTGATCAATACGCCCACGGCAAGGCCCACGCCCATCATGGGCAGGCAGATGACCAGGGTCATCTCCATGGCCTCACGGGCGAAACCGACGACGAATTCAGGAGTAATGGCCATACTCGCCTCGTCAGGCAAAGGAGTTGACGACAGAGCCGATAAGCAGGCCCCAGCCATCAACCAAAATGAATAACAGGATTTTAAAGGGAAGGGCGACCATCGCTGGCGGCAGCATCATCATGCCCATGGACAAGAGGATGCTGGCCACGACCATGTCCAGGATGAGAAACGGAATGTAGATGAGAAAACCGATGGAAAAGCCGGTCTTGAGCTCGCTGATGGTATAGGCGGCCACGAGCATGATGGTGGACACCTGCTCCTTGTTCTGCGGCCGGTCTTCCTTGCTGATGGAGTAGAAGATCGAGAGGTCCTTCTCGCGCGTGTGCTTGAACAAAAAAGCGCGGATGGGGATCTGGGCCTTGTCCAGCGCCTCCTTGAAGCCGATGCGCTCCTCCAGATAGGGCTGCAAGGCCTCATCATTCACGTTCTTGATCACAGGCCCCATGATGATGATGGTCATGAACAGGGCCAGGGAGGCCAGAATCTGGTTGGGCGGCATCTGCGGAGTGCCCATGGCCAGGCGCAGGAAATGGAAAACGATGATGATGCGCGTGAACGAGGTCATGGTCAGCACTATGGACGGCGCGATGGTCAACACCGTGAACAGGAACATGAGCTCCAGGGCTATGGCCACCTTGGTGGGCTCGCTCTGGCCGCCGGAAAGCTGCATGGTCAGCGTGGGAACCGCAGGAGCCGCCGCCTGCGCAAGCGCCGGCAGCAACACGAAGAGGAATAGAAAACCGAGGGTAAGAAGGCTAAGGCGCGGGACGCTCGCCAGGGGCGAAGAGGCGTGGCCCCTCGTCCTCTTCAGGCTCGGCGGGCTTGCGTGCAGGCTTGGCAGCAGGCTCGGCAACAGGTTCAGGGCTGTCCTTGCGCCAGGCAAGCAGGTCGGCGAAGATTTTCGGGTCATCGGCTTCCTTCTGGGATGCGGGCGCAATCTGCGGCAACGTAAGCTCGGCCAGGGTGCTGATGGAGCCTTCGGTGACGCCGATGACCAGCGTACGTTCCGCCACGCGGATGACAGCCACTCGTTGCCGTGAGCCAAGGTTCATCTGGGCGATGACCCCGAGCTCCACACGCTCATAGGGGCGGCGCACCACCCCGGGCAAAAACTTCTTCAACAGCCACACCACAAAAAAGAGCAGCCCCACGATGCACGCGAGCGCCACAACCATTTTCACGATGTCAAAAAAAAGCTGATCAGGCAAGCTGCTTGACCCTCTCAATGGGGCTGATGATGTCCGTGAGGCGGATGCCGAACTTCTCGTTGATGACCACGGCCTCGCCGCGCGCCACCAGCTTTCCATTAACAAAGATTTCAAGGGGTTCGCCAGCGAGCTTGTTCAGTTCGACAACAGAGCCCTGGCCCAGCTGCAACAGCTCGTTGATGAGCAGGCGCGTGCGGCCAAGCTCCGCCGAAACCTCCAGCGGGATGTCCAGAATGAAGTCCAGGTCGCGCTTGGTGCCGGGATTCTGGCGCTGGGCCTTGTGCTCCGCAGTCATGTCCCTGAACTCAGGCTCATGCGTCTGCGTGCGGAGATAGGCCTGCTCCTTCTCCTTCTTTACCCCGTCGACTTCCTGAGTGGCAAGGGCCTTGGCCCATTCGTCAGCCAGGGCGTCGTCTGGGGAAGCGCCAGCGTCAGCCGCTTCAGGAGCGTCAGCGCCGCCTTCTTCTTTCATCAAGGCGTTGGCCCATTCCTCGGCAAGGGCGTCCTGGTCTTTATCATCGGCCATGCTGACCTCTCTGTGTCAGGTTGATGTCCCGCTCATGCAAAAGGCGCGGGTCACTCCCGTGCTCAAGTCATTATTGCAAAACCCGTGCACAAGCAAGCGCATGAGGAAGATTCCCCACCGCAGGCGCAGGGCTACTGGATGACAATCTCTGTGATGTACACCCGCATGACCTTCTGCTCGCCCAGCACAAGGGTCATTCGTTCCACAATCTCCTTTTTCAGCAGGATCTTGTTTTCGATGCTCGCAAGATCCTCGTAGGTCTTGCTGGACAAGAGCAAAAGCAGGGAGTCCTTGATTTTGGCCATGTTCTTGTTCAATTCGTCCGCGGCGAGCTTGTCCTTGACTTCAACGTCGAGGGCCAACTTGAGATACCGGCGGCCCTGCGGATCGGCCAAATTCACCAGGAAGGGTGGAATGCTCACCAGCTCGCCGCCGCCTTCAACGGCAGCACCCTTCTCGCCAGCCTTCTCCCCAGCTGCCGCACCAGGGCCACCCTCGGCAGGCTTCTCACCATGCGCATCCGCGGCCTTCTGCTCCGTGGCGTTGTCACCACCGGCGGCTGCCTTCTTGCCCATCCACCACTTGTAGCCAAAAAAGCCGCCAGCACCAAGCACCGCAAGCAGCAGAACGCTGATGCCAGCGATGATGATCAGCTTCTTCTTGGACTTCTTGGGGGCCTCGCCCTCTATGGAAAGATCGCCCGTAGGCTCTTCGTCAGGTGCCTTCTTCGCCACTGGAAAACCGCCTTGTTATCGATGCAGCCGGATATTCCCGGCAACGGTGCTACACTGTCCCGCTGACCTTATCGGCCTGCATGTGCAAAAGGTATAGCCAAATCTCGAGGAAGAACGCAAGCAGCGATGCCCCAAGTCGCCAACACCAAGGGTGCCGCACCTGACTCAGGCTCCCCTTGGCCAACAGGCTTCCCCTTGGGCGGCTAATCAGCTACCTGGGTGCACAGCGCTGACGGCGCACGGAGGTTTGATGTTTCGCGACATACCACAGGCCGTAGAGGTCACGCAGGGTGCATTGAGGGGCTTGGAGGCCTGGCGCAAGGCCCAGGGCATGGAGCGCAACCGCCTGCTGCGCCAGATTCCCCCGGAGACGGGCAAGTTGCTGGCGATTCTGCTGGCGGGAGCTCCGGCGGGCGACGCCGTGGAGATAGGCACCGGCGCCGGGTATTCCGGGTTGTGGCTGGCCTTGGCGTGCCGGGCCACAGGCCGCAGGCTGCACACCTATGAGCTGGATCCGGCCAAGGCAGAGCTGGCGCGGCAAAGTTTTGTTGCGGCGGATGTGCTCGATGTCGTCGACTTTGTGGAGGGGGACGGACTGGCCGGGCTGATGAACACCGATTCGCCAGCGTTCTGCTTCATTGATGCCGAGCGCGGGCTGGCGCAGAGCGCTTTTGAGCTTGCGCTGCCCAGGCTGCCGCAAGGCGGGCTTATCTGCGTGGATAACGCCATCAGCCATGCTGCTGAATTCCAGGATTTTTTGGATGACGCCACTATCGACCCGCGTGTGGACGCGGTCATCGTGCCGGTTGGCTCGGGGCTCTTGATCTGCCGAAAGACGTGAAGAATGTAGTCGTGAAGACTGGGGGCATGAAGGTTGGCACGCCAGGCTGGCTCTAACGCCGCGGGTTGCGGACTCTGGAAGCCTTGACGTCGGCCTCGGGCGGAATGGCGTCGCCGGGCTGGATTTGCGGGGTGGCCGGGGCTACGTGCACCTGGCCGAGGGTAGCCAGCCGCGCCACGATGACTTCAGGGTTGGGGTAGGTATCCTTGATGGACAACAGGATCTCGCGCGCCTTGGGGATGTTGCGCTGTGCCTCGTAGGCATCGGCCAGCAGGTACGAACTCATGACCTTGACGTCCTGAGGCGCCTTGTCCAGGGCCTGGATCTCATCCAGGATGGTGATGGCCTTGGCCCACTGCCAGGAGAGGGCAAGGGTCTGGGCCAGTTCGTACATGGCCCGGCTCTTGGTCTCCACATCCTTGGCCTGGGCCACGCACTGGGTCAAGAGCTCCACGGCCACGTCCCGCTTGCCCAGGGCGCGATTGGCAACGGCCATGCGCATCTGGGCCTGCACGGTCTTGCCCATATCTCCCGAACTTGTGTCCAGGCAGCGGCCCCAGGCATCCAGGGCCTTCCTGCGCTGGCCTTGCAGCTCGTAGAGTTCGCCCAAGCGGAACAACAGCGGCCAGTTGACCTCGGGCCTGCTGTTGTACTCCAGCGTGGCGGTCTCAAGGAGCGTCACGGCCTTGCCGCTGTCGCCCTTGACGCCGCTTGATATCTCGACCAGGCGCGTCCAGGCCTCCAGGCGGTGCTTGCCCTGGGGATCGGACTGCAGATAGCGCTCGTAGGCCTGCTCGGCCTCGAGAAAGTAGCCCCCGGCATAGGCGTCGCGGGCAATGCTCAGGTCCAGCGCCGAGCCGCTGGGCGCGCCCCGGTCGCAGGCCGCAAGGGCCAGGACCAGGGCGCACGCCAGCGCCAGCAGAATGACTTGATTGATGGATCGCGACAGGACGCCCATGGCTGCTCCGGGGTCTAGTCCTCAGTGGGCGGCAGCTCTTCCTCGACGCCGTCCACGCCTTCCAGGCCGTCGCGCTGCACCAGGTCGAACCCGGCCACAACCTCGCCGCTGGACAGGCGCACCAGGCGCACGCCCTGCGTTGCGCGGCCCAGGTTCAGGCTCACCTGCTCAACAGGGAAGCGCACGATCTTGTTGGCGCTGGAGAGCACGACCATCTGGTCGGTCTCGGCCACCATCACCGCGCCCATGACCTTGCCGGTCTTCTCGGTGACGCGCATGTTGATGATGCCCATGCCGCCGCGCGACTGCGCCCGGTACTGGTCCAGCGGGGTTCGCTTGCCGTAGCCCAGGTCGCTGACGGTAAGCAGCTGCTCACGGTCCGGGTCGCCGGTGACCACGCCAGCCATGACGCGGTCCTTGCCGCGCAGGGCGATGCCCTTGACGCCGGCTGCCGTGCGGCCCATGGGGCGGACTTCCTCCACCGGGAAGCGGATGGCCTTGCCCTGCTCGGTGATGAGCAGCACGTTGGCCTCGTCACGCACATCGCAGACCATGATCAGCTCATCACCTTCCTTCAGGGTCACGGCGCGGATGCCGCTGCTGCGGCTGTTGGCGTAGAGTGCGGAGGAGGTGCGCTTGACCATGCCCCGGCGGGTGACGAAGAGGAACTGACGGTCCTCCAGGAACTCGCGCAGGGTGATGGCCGTGGCGATGTACTCGTCCTTGTCCAGCGGCACCAGGTTGGCGATGTGCGCGCCCTTGGCATAGCGCCCGGCCTCGGGCACCTGGTGCGCCTTCATCTGGTACATGCGGCCCTGGTTGGTGAACAGCAGCAAATGCTGGTGGTTGCTGGTCAAGAGGAAGGTGTGCACGAAGTCGCCGTCAGAGGTGCTGACGCCCGCGATGCCCTTTCCGCCGCGTTTCTGCTGCTGGTAGTTGGAGAGGTTGGTGCGCTTGATGTAGCCCCGGCGCGACAGGGTGATGACGGCCTCGTCGTCGGGGATCAGGTCCTCGATGGCGATGTCCGTGGCTTCCTCGGCCACGATCTGCGACTTGCGCGGGGTGGAGTAGTTCTCGCCCACCTCGGTCAACTCGTCGCGGATGACGCCGCGCAACACGTTCTCGTCGGCCAGGATGCTCTGCAGGTAGGCGATGAGCTTGAGCAGGGCGGCGTACTCGTCCAGCAGCTTCTCGCGCTCCATGTTGGTCAGGCGCTGCAGGCGCATGTCCAGGATGGCCTGGGACTGGATGTCGGTCAGGCCGAAGCGCTCCATGAGTCCGGCCTTGGCCTCGAGCACGCCCTTGCTGGCGCGGATGAGGGCCACGACCTCGTCGATGTTGTCCAGCGCGATCTTGAGCCCTTCCAGGATGTGCGCCCGGGCCTGGCTCTTGTCCAGGTCGAACTGGGTGCGGCGGATGATGACCTCGCGTCGGTGCTCCAGGAAGTAGGACAGGATCTGCTTGACGTTGAGCAGCATGGGCCGGTTGCCCACCACGGCCATCATGTTGATGCCGAACGAGCTTTCCAGCGGGGTGAACTTGTAGAGCGCGTTGATGACGATGTCGGCGATGGCGCCGCGCTTGAGCTCCAGCACGATGCGGATGCCCTTGCGGTCGCTCTCGTCGCGCAGGTCGACCACGCCGTCGATCTTCTTGTCGTTGACCAGCGCGGCGATCTTCTCCACCAGGCTGGACTTGTTGAGGGCAAAGGGAATCTCGGTGATGACGACGTTTTCCTTGCCGCCCTTCTTGGCTTCCTCGACGTTGACCACGCCGCGCATCTTGATGCTGCCGCGCCCGGTCAGGTAGGCCTCGGCCAGGCCGCGCCCGGTGAAGACGATGCCGCCCGTGGGGAAGTCCGGGCCCTTGATCAAGGGCAGCAGGTCGCGGGGTCCGCAGTTGGGGTTGTCCAGCACGTGCAGGCAGGCCGCGATGAGCTCGCCCAGGTTGTGCGGCGGGATGTTGGTGGCCATGCCGACCGCGATGCCCGTGGTGCCGTTCAGGAGCAGGTTCGGCACCTTGGCCGGCAGCACCGTGGGTTCTTCCAGGGTGTTGTCATAGTTGGGCCGGAAGTCCACGGTCTTCTTCTCGATGTCGCCCAAAAACTCGCTGGCCAGCTTGCTCATGCGCACTTCGGTGTAACGCATGGCTGCTGCGGAGTCGCCGTCGATGGAGCCAAAGTTACCCTGGCCGTCTATGAGCAGGTCGCGCATGGAGAAGGTCTGGGCCATGCGCACGGTGGCGTCGTAAACCGCCGTGTCGCCGTGCGGGTGGTACTTGCCGATGACGTCGCCGACCACGCGGGCCGACTTCTTGTAGGCGCGGTTGTAGGCGTTGCCCAGCTCGTGCATGGCGAACAGGATGCGCCGGTGCACGGGTTTGAGGCCGTCGCGCACATCCGGGATGGCGCGGCCCACGATGACCGAGAGCGAATACTCCAGGTAGGATTTCTGCATCTCGCGTTCAATGGTGACGTTCTGACTCACGTATATCCTCCGTATGTGGCGGATCGGGTGGAACCGGGGGCAGAGGCTGCCGCCTCTTCCCCCAGACCCCCATCTCCGCCAGGGGGCCTGAGGCCCCCTGACCCTCCAAGGGGCTGGTCAAGGGGAAACAGGTCAACTTTAATGCTCCGCAATAGACATCAACAACCGAGGGTTCCAAGGGGAATCATTCCCCTTGGCAGGGGCTTGGGGGCAGCGCCCCCAATGCTTTCCCTTCCCTAAATATCCAAATCTTCCACGGTCATGGCGTTACGTTCGATGAACTCACGGCGCGGGGTGACGGAATCGCCCATGAGGTCGCCGAAGATGCGGTCAGCCTCCTCGGCATCGGCTATCTTGACCTGCAGCAGGGTGCGCTTTTCCGGGTCCATTGTGGTCTGCCACAACTGCTCCGGGTTCATTTCGCCCAGACCCTTGTAGCGCTGCACCGTGTAACCTCGGCGCGACTCCTCGAGCACGGTGGTGAGCAGGTCGAAGAACCCGCTCAGCCCGATCTCCACGCCATCGGCGCGCACCAGCGTGAAGCCCTCGCCGCCGCAGCTGGTGATCAGCTGCAGGTAAATCTCCTGGGCCTTGCGGTAGGTCTTGGAGGCGAAGAAATCCACGGCCAGGCGCGTGCGGTGTCCGTTGGCGCTGGTGAAGACCACGAAGATGCGACGCTCGCTCTCGTCCTCCTCCACATCCAGCACGGCCTTGAAGCCAGCGGCCAGGGCCGGGCCAACCAGGTCATCCAGGCTGTGCGCGGCAACTTCCAGCATGGGCTGCGTGGAGTTGGGCACAGGCTCGCCGTTCTCGTCGAGCAGCGGCGTATCCACGGCGATCTGGGCCAGGGCCGCGGCGGTGAAGTCCTGGGGCTGCACCAGCGCGGTCTGGATCAGGGACAGGAACAGCGCCTCCTCGATGCCCATGTGCAGGGCCTCGCGCACGCGGTCCTTGAGCTGGCGGATGGCTTCGAGCAGCTTGCGCAGCTCCTTGCCGGTGAATTCACGCGGGTCCACGCCGCCGTCGCCCACGGGCACGGTGCGCGCGGTGAGCGCCTTCTCAGCCTGGGTCAGCAGGAAGGCGTGCAGCTCCTTCTCGTCCTTGATGTATTTTTCAAACTTGCCCTTGTGCGCGCGGAACAGCGGCGGCTGGGCGATGTAGATGTTGCCCCGTTCGAGCAGCTCCCGGTACTGGCGGAAGAAGAACGTCAAAAGCAGGGTGCGGATGTGACTGCCATCCACGTCGGCGTCGGTCATGATGACGATCTTGTGGTAGCGCAGGCGGTTCCAGTCCGGTCCCTGGTCGTCATCCCCGCCGTTGCCGGGCACGCCAACGCCCATGGCCGTAATCATGGCGCGGATTTCCTTGTTGCCGAGCATCTTGTCGTAGCGGGTCTTCTCCACGTTCAGGATCTTGCCGCGCAGGGGCAAAATGGCCTGGATACGGGGGTTTCGGCCCTGTTTGGCCGAACCGCCTGCGGAGTCGCCCTCGACGATGAATATTTCACTCTCGGCGGGGTCCTTGCTCTGGCAGTCGGCCAGCTTGCCGGGCAGGGCGTTGTCGGACAAGGCGCCCTTGCGCCGGACGAGGTCGCGGGCCTTGCGGGCGGCCTCGCGGGCGCGCGCAGCGTCTACCACCTTCTCGATGATGTTCTTGGCCTCCTTGGGGTTCTCCTCAAGGAACATGGTCAACTTTTCGTACACCAGCGTGGCCACCAGGCCCGCCACCTCGGAGTTGCCGAGCTTGGTCTTGGTCTGGCCCTCAAACTGCGGCATGGGCAGCTTGACGCTGACCACGGCGGTAAGGCCCTCGCGCACGTCCTCGCCGGACAACTTCTCCTTGAGTTTCTTGGAGAGGTCGGACTTCTGGATGTAGGTGTTCAGCGCACGCGTGAGCGCGGTCTTGAAGCCAGCCAGGTGGGTGCCGCCCTCGATGGTGCGGATGTTGTTGGCGAAGCTCTGGACGTTCTCTTTGTAGCCCTGGTTGTACTGCACCGCGATCTCGGTGACCACGGTGCCGTGCTCGCCGGAATCGCTGTCGCCGATGGCGTAGATCAGATCATGCACCGGGGTCGAGCCCTGGTTCAAGTCCTCGACAAAGGAGCGGATGCCGCCCTCGAACACGAAGAGGTCCTTGGTGCCGGTGCGCTCGTCGGAGAACTCGATCTCCAGGCCACGGTTCAGGTATGCCAGCTCCTGAAAGCGCTTCTTCAGGATGGCGTATTCGTACTGGTTGGTCTCAAATATATCCTCGTCGGCCATGAAGCGGATCTTGGTGCCGTTGCCCACGGCCTCGCCAATATCCTCCACAGGGCCCGTAGGCACGCCGCGCACGTAAGACTGACGGTAGGACCGCCCGGCGCGCTTGACCGTGGCCGTGAGGCTCTCAGAGAGCGCATTGACGACGCTGACGCCGACGCCGTGCAGGCCGCCGGACACCTTGTAGGCGTTGTTGTCGAACTTGCCGCCCGCGTGCAGGATGGTCATGACGACCTCAAGGGCCGTCTTCTTCTCCTTGGGGTGCATGTCGACCGGAATGCCGCGGCCATTGTCGGACACGGTGACAGAGTTGTCCATGTGCAGGGTGACGCGCACACGGGTGCAGTGGCCGGCCATGGCCTCGTCGATGGAGTTGTCCACCACCTCGTAGACCAGGTGGTGCAGGCCGCGCACGTCGGTGGAGCCTATGTACATGGCCGGGCGCTTGCGCACCGCGGAGAGGCCCTCAAGAACAGTGATGCTGTCCGCTGTATAAGCAGCGGCGTTTTTTTCCTTGTCAGTCATGGCTAGGCATTTTCCTCGGCGTAGTAGGTCTCGTCCTGGATCATCATGGGCATGATGATGACGCTGTAGTTCTGGTCCTTGTCACCGGCGATGCCGCAGGGGGCCTCGGGGCCGGTGAGGATGAAGGTGACCTGTTCAGACACATAGTGCGAGAGGATCTCGATCAGGTTGCGGGTGGGGAAGGCAATGCGCTGCATATCGCCCTGGAATGCGGCTGCCAACGGCTCCTGGGCAGTGCCCACGTCCTGGCCCTGGCTGTAGAGCACCACCTCGCCCGGGCTGAACAGGAAGTACGTGCAGCGGTTGGAGTCGGTGTTGAAGATGCTGATGCGCTCCAGGGATTCCATGAGCTCGGCGCGCTGCACGGTGAGCTGGGAGGACGCCGGGTCCTTCAACTTCGACAAAAAGCCCTGGTAATTTGGATACTGGTAGAATGACAGCGGCAGGCTGAAGGTCTCGCGGTGGTCGCCGGTGCGCAGGAACAGGCGCTTTTCGCCCAGCGAAAGCTCGATCTCCTCACTGCCCAGCCACTTATTGAGCTCGGCCAGGTACTTGCGCTGAATCAGCGCGCCCTCGCGCGGGAGCAGGTTAAAGATGTCGTCATTGACGAAGGTGAACATGGCGAACTGATGGCCGTTCAGGCCGCAAACCTCAACGCGCTTGCCGGAAGCGTCCTGCTCAGGCTTCAGGTACAGGCAGGCGATGGCCTCCATGCTGTCCTCTTCGCTGATGCAAAAGCCGATCTTGTCGATGATCTCATGCAGGAAGTCCCCGCTCCAGAACACGGTGCCACCAGCCTCGCCCCCGGCTGTGGCATCAGTCACGACATCGGGAAACGGCGCAAAAGGCTGAAACCACTCGGGCTCGTTGGCGGGCAGCTTGTACTTGCGGCTGCCCTGCTCCACCAGGACGTTCTTGCCCTCGGCGTCAGCCTTGAGCGTCAGCTCACCGGCGGGCAGCTTGCGCACCAGATCGCAGAAGGCGCGTCCCTGGACGCCGACGCGACCCGGCGTGTTTACCTGAGCCGGGTACTCGCCGCAGAACTCCAGGCTCGAATCAGTGGACATGATCTTCAGACTGCCCTCGGCAGCCTCCAGCCAGATGCTGCGCAAAAACGCCGCACCGGTCTTGGCCGGGATGATGCCCGCGGATTTCTGCAAGCCCTCAATGATCTCGTCTCTGTTTACCTTCACAAACATACATATTCTCCTTGATGGCTTCTATGAGCAGCGCCTGTTTGTTCGAAACAGTGGCAACATCACGGTTTTTATGCCTTTTATACAAACATTGACTGTCGCTTCACGGGAACAGAGTGTCGTTTCACGCGGCCAAAACACGGTTCAGCCAGCTTGTCGACAACGAACCTTCAAATCTTTCAACAGCTGTTTCATTTCCTTGCCATCTTCCTGCATTTCTTTGATCTTTTTAACGGAATAGATGACCGTGCTGTGGTCCTTGCCGCCAAATGTTCGCCCCAGGACCGGGTAGGACTGGCCTAAAAGCTCCCTGCACAGGAACATGGATACCTGGCGAGCCAGGGCGATGCCTTGCCGCCTGTCCTCGCCCATGACGTCCTTGCGCTTCACCTGATAGTGCTGGCACACGGTTTCGATGATGCTGTCCGCCGTGACCTTGGGCAGGTCGCGCTCCTCGGTGTTGGACAGGATATGGTCGAAGTCACGCGAGGAAATGTCTTTTCGGACCAACTCTCGGAAGGCCAACAGCTTTATGAGGATGCCGTTGAGCGCGCGAAAATTTTGAAAGCGTTGCGCCAGAACCAGTATCTGCTCCTTGGACAGCGGCAGCTTCTTGGCCCGCACGCGTTCCTGGATAAGCGCCACGCGGATCTCCATGTCCGGCTGCTTGAGGCTGACCACCAGGCCTCCCTCCAGGCGCGAGCGCAGAGCCGGGATGATGTCCTCGTAGGCGCCGATGCGGTCCTGGCAGGTGAAGACCATCTGGCGCTTGCTGTCATGGAACTGGTTGAAGAGCACCAAAAGCTCCTGCTGGAGGCGGTCGTCCCCGGCCAGCCAGTGGATGTCGTCCACCAGGAGGAACTGGTGCGCGGCCACGTGGCTGCGCGCGGCCATCTGGTCGCTCTGGGACAGCAATGTGCGCAGCCCCTCGCCCGTGGTCACCAGAATGTCGGACAAAGGCTGGTTCTTGGCCATCTCGTTGGCGATGGCCTTCAAGAGGTGGCTTTTGCCCGAGCCGGACTTGCCGCAGATGACAAAGGGATTGAACTGGGCCAGGCCGTCGCGGGCCACCTGCCGCGCCGTTTCCAGCGGGAAGTAGTTCTTTGAGTTGGTCAGAAAGCTCTCGAAGCTGTACTGCGCGTCAAAGGGGAAGCTGAGCTTCCGGGGCACCGGGTCGCCACTGTGGCCATTGCCGTTCGGGCGGCGCAGGCCAGGGGTGACGTAGCGGATGTCGCAGGCGCCGCCATGAAAGCGGTGGAGCTCGGCCTCGAAGCGGTCCTGCATGCGTCCGGCGAACCACTGTGCGAAATAACTATGCGGGAAAGCTATACGTATTTCGTGGCCACCCTCAGACTTCTGTATGTCCAGGGGGTCGAGCCAGCGTTTAAGCTCCTGCTCGGTGCAGGAGCCCGCAAGGTGTTCACGCAGGGCTTTCTTCACGGTCCTGTGGCCTGTATCCTTCGTCCAATTTGTGGAAAAACAAGGAGAATTTTCTTGGGTTCGCAGCGTGCCCCAGGGCGCTCCTGCATCCGCCCTAGTCCTACCCGAAAAGCCTTCCGATGCCAAGCGAATAGCGCACGGCCCCGGCGGAAAAAGAATTGCCAACCGCAGCGATTTAAGCCATGTTCAACGAGGCGGAAGACAAAAAGTTTTTCCACAGTTTAAGGCAAGTTTTCAAGAGTGTGTTCAAACGAACCTGGGCCGCTCTTGACCTGAGTATAGACCAAAGACGCAGACAGTGGCGAAGACGCAAGGAAGAGATTGCAGATATGGGCGGCAAGCAAGGCCAGGCCACGGCTTTTAAGGTGGTCATAGCATCGGACAAGGTGCGCGTGCGCAAGGCCCAGCCCCCGGTGTCCAAGCCCATGGACGACAGGCGGCGAAAGGCCCCCAGGCGCAAACCAGATTTTTTAGCGGACGCGGGCCAAGCCGACAACGGCTAGCGGCCAGGCGGCCGCAGGCCGATAATACCGCCGCGGCCCGCAGTGGGAGCGGCGGCAAGCAGCAAGAGTTCCAGCAGCGGAGGAAGCACATGGCCGGGAAAGCCAAGACCGGAAAGACCATCGCCGAGATCAACGAGCGCATCCAGAAGGGCAAGGCCGTGGTTCTCACGGCGGAGGAGATGGTCGAGACTGTCCGCCGCCTGGGCAAGACAAAGGCGGCCAAAGAGGTCGACGTCGTCACCACGGGCACCTTCTCTCCCATGTGCTCATCAGGCATGCTCTTCAATTTCGGCCAGGAGCCGCCGCTGATGAAGGCCAGCCAGGTCTGGCTGAACAACGTGCCCTGCTACGCCGGGCTGGCCGCAGTGGACGCCTATTGCGGCGCCACCGAGGCCAGCGCCGACGACCCCCTGAACAAGGTCTACCCGGGCCGCTTCGCCTATGGCGGCGGGCATGTCATCGAAGACCTGCTGCGTGGCAAGCCCGTGCGCCTGCGCGCCAAGTCCTATGGCACGGACTGCTACCCGCGCAAGGATCTGGAGAAGGACGTCACCCTGGCCAGCCTGCCCGGCGCCTGGCTGCTCAATCCGCGCAACTGCTACCAGAACTACAACTGCGCCGTGAACATGAGCGGCCGCACCATCTACACATACATGGGCCCGCTCAAGCCCGGCTGCCGCAACGCCAACTACGCCACTGCGGGCCAGCTCTCGCCCCTGTTCAACGATCCCTACCTGCGCACCATCGGCCTGGGCACGCGGATCTTCATGGGCGGCGGCATCGGCTATGTCATCGGCGCGGGCACCCAGCATGTGACCAAACCGCCCAGAAACGAGCGCGGCATCCCGCTGGCCGCCTCGGGCACGCTGATGCTCAAGGGCAACCTCAAGGGCATGGATCCGCGCTACGTGCGCGGCCTGTCCCTCATCGGCTACGGCTGCTCGCTGAACCTGGGCGTGGGCATCCCCATCCCCATCCTGGACGAGGAGATGGCCTGGTTCACCGGCGTGGCCGACGCGGACATCCAGATGCCCGTCAAGGACTACGGCTACGACTATCCCAACGGCATCAGCCGCACCATCTGCCACGTGAACTTCGAGGAGCTCAAAAGCGGAAGCATCACGGTGAACGAGCGCGTCACGCCCACGGTGCCCGTCACCAGCTACTCCATTTCGCTTGAGATCGCCGAAACCCTCAAGAAATGGATTGAGGACGGCAAGTTCCTGCTCACCGAGCCTCAGTGCGAGATACTGTCCATGTGAGGAGACCAAGGGAGGCCGCAAGCCTCCCTTTTTTTTGCTGGATGTTCTTTTTGATGCGCGCCTGACGTGGCCCACGGCCTTGCAAGGCCTGGAGAAATGGCTATGATGGCCCGGCGGGCACAGGCAAAACGTGCCACCAGCGTAACCCTCAACGCCAAAGTCAAAACCATGCCCGAAATATTCCGCGCGGCTCACATCGCGCCCATGACTCCCGGCTGGCCCCTTTATGAGGACGCCGCCGTCGTGGTCCACAACCAGAGCATCCTGGATGTGGGCCCCTATGACCACATGCGCCGCAAATTTGAGGGCCCAGTGCGCGACCTGGGCGGGCTGACCCTGGCCCCGGCCGTGTTCAACAGCCATGTCCACCTGGAGATGACGCACCTCTTGGGCAAGACCGTCTCAGGCCAGGGCTTCGTGACCTGGATCAAGAGCCTGCTGGCCAACGACGCCTATGATGTGGACGAGCCCCTGGTGCGCAGCGAGCTGACCCGGCTGGAAAACCTGGGCTGCTCCTTCCTGGCCGACATAAGCACGCGCAACGCGCCGCGCCTGGCCGAGATCCTGGCCGGCAGCGGACACAGCTTCACCTCCTTCCAGGAGGCCATTGGCAGCGTGACGCCGGACAATCCCGAAACGCTGCTGCATCAGGTCCAGGCCGTGGCCGAGAGCGGCCGCGGGGCCTGCGCCGTGGCCGGGCACGCGCTGTACAGCACCAGCCCGGTGCTTATGGCCGCGGCCAAGGCCGCCAGCTCCGCGCATGGCTTGCCCTTTTCCATGCACCTGGCCGAGCACGCCGACGAGGACGCCATCCTGCTCACAGGCAAGAGCGCCTTTCTGGACATCCTGCGCGAGCGCGGCTTCATCACCGGGTACGACGCCCCGGGCAAGCGCCCCGTGCCCCTGGCGTCTGAGCTGGGCCTGCTGGACAAGGCCACCCTGTGCGTGCACTGCGTCACCGTCAACGACGAAGACATCGCATGCATCGCGGAAAGCCGCGCCAGCGTCTGCCTGTGCCCGCGCAGCAACGAGTACATCGGCGTGGGCCAGGCCCCGCTGAAAGCCTTCCTGGATGCGGGCGTGAACCTTTGCCTGGGCACGGACGGCCTGTGTTCCAACACCGACCTTGACCCCTACGCCGAGCTGGCCTGGCTGGCCGCGCAGAACCCCGGCGTCATGAGCCTGTGCCAGGGCCTGGCGCTCATAACCGCAAACCCGGCGCGGTTCTTCGGGCCGCTGGTGCCAGGGGTGGAGGCGCTGGGCAGCCTGGCCCCGGGCAAGGCCGCGCGTTTCTCCGTGGTGCCGCAGAGCGTGCTCGAAGCGTTTTCCCAGGAATTTTGACCAACCCGCCCGAAGCGGGGCAGCTCGGCAGCCAAACCTGCCGGGAAGGAAAGGACGCCGCCATGCAGTGGAAACACAAGGACCTGCTCGACATTTCCCAGCTCTCGGCGGAAGAGGTGCGCCACGTCCTGGCCACAGCCGCCTATTTCCGGGAGATCAACAGCCGCCCGGTGAAAAAGGTGCCGACCCTCAAGGGCCGCAGCGTGGTGCTGTTCTTCGCGGAGGCCAGCACGCGCACCAAGACAAGCTTCGACATGGCGGGCAAGCGCCTCTCGGCGGACACCTTCGCCCTGGCCAAGAGCGGTTCCAGCCTGACCAAGGGCGAGACATTGAAGGATACCGCCCTGACCCTCCAGGCCATGAACCCGGACGGCATCGTCATCCGCCACGCCTCCAGCGGGGCCGCGCAGTTTCTGGCCGAACGCCTGGAATGCAGCGTCATCAACGCCGGCGATGGACGCCACGCCCACCCCACCCAGGCCCTGCTCGACGCGCTGACCCTGTCGCGCCGCTGGAACGGCGACTTCGCGGGCAAGACCGTGCTCATCCTGGGCGACATCTCCCACAGCCGGGTGGCGCGCTCCAATGTTCTGCTGCTGACCAAGCTTGGCGCAAACGTGCGCCTGTGCGGCCCCAGAACGCTTTTGCCGCCGCGCCTGGACACCTGGCCCGTGACGGTCTTCTCCGACGTTGCCAAGGCCGCCCAGGGCGTGGACGCGGTGATGTGCCTGCGCCTGCAGCTGGAGCGGCAACAGGCGGGACTGTTGCCGGGCCTGCGCGAGTATGCGCGCACCTTCGGGCTTTCGCCCCGGCACATGGCCCTGGCTGCTCCGGGCGCCTGCGTGCTGCATCCCGGCCCCATCAACCGGGGGGTGGAGATCGACTCCCCCCTGGCCGACAGCGCCGAGAGCCTGATCCTGGAGCAGGTGGAGAACGGGGTGGCCGTGCGCATGGCCCTGCTCTACCTCTACCTGACCCGCAAATCCCCGGATGCCGCGCAACCCGGCATCCCCGCCTGAACATGAAGGAACAGGAGGCCGCCATGCCTGAGAACAACAAACCACAACAGGTCAAAAAAATCGACCTCGCGGTGCGCTCGGCCCTCTGGCTCGGCCCCTTGAAGAGCCAGGCCAAAGCCAGCAATCAGAAGGGCTCACAGCCTGCAAGCCCGCTTGGAAAAATGCAGCAGCCCAAGGGCCAGCTCGTCGACGTGCTGGTGGCCAAGGGCCGCATCGTGTCCGTGGTGCCCGCTGGCAGCCTGGACGTGCGGGCCGCTCGTGAGGTCGACGCGCGCGGCCTGCTGCTCTTGCCGAGCCTCACCGACGCGCACACCCACCTGCGCGAGCCCGGCCAGGAGTACAAGGAGGACATCGCCTCGGGCTTGTCCGCCGCGGCCCATAGCGGTTTCTCCAACATCATGTGCATGGCCAACACCAGGCCCGTCAACGACAACGCCAGCGTCACCGAGTTCATGCTCGAACAGGCCCGCAAGAGCTGGCCGCCCGCCGTTGGCGTGGGCCCGCGCCTGTACCCCATCGGCGCGCTGACCAAGGGCCTCAAGGGCCAGGAGCTGGCCTCCATGGCCGACCTCACGGCCGCGGGCTGCGTAGCCTTCTCCAACGACGGCAGGCCCATGGAAAACACTGAGCTCATGCGCCGGGCCATGGAATACTGCCAGGACCTGGGCCGCGTGGTCATCGACCACTGCGAGGATCCCTTCCTGGCCCCGGCAGTCGGGGTCAACGAGGGCGAGGTCTCCAGCCGCCTGGGCCTCGTCGGCCAGCCGGACATCGCCGAGGCCATCCAGGCCGCGCGCGACGTGCTCCTGGCCGAATACCTGGGCGCGCCCATCCATCTGGCGCACATCTCCTGCGAAAAGAGCGTGGCCGTCATCCGCGCGGCCAAGGCCAGAGGGGTCGACGTCACCGCCGAAACCTGCCCACACTACCTGACCCTCACCGAAGACGAGGTGGCGGACTACAGTGCCAACGCCAAGGTCAACCCGCCGCTGCGGCCCCGGGCCGATGTGGAGGCCCTGCTCGACGCGCTGGCCGACGGCACCATCGACATGCTGGCCACCGACCACGCGCCCCATGCCGCCCACGAGAAGGAGGTCGAGTTCGACCAGGCCCCCTGCGGCATCTCCGGCCTGGATACCGCGCTCGCCACCACCTGGGAGCTGGTGCGCACGGACAAGCTGCCCTTTGACGCCTTCCTGCGCGCCTGGACCAGCGCCCCCTGCCAGCGCTTCGGCCTGCCGCTGTGCTCCTTCGCCCCGGGCGACCCGGCGGACTTCCTGCTCTTCGACCAGGACGCCGCCTGGACCGTCAGCGCAGAGACCATGAAGAGCAAGAGCAAGAACACGCCGCTACTGGGGCGCACCCTGCGCGGACGGGTTGTGGCCCATTTCCTTGCGGGCAAATCCGTGCTAGAGATTTAACCCACGGGCGTATAGGCCCGCGAAGCATCGAGAACCCCCCGGTCCGGCCAGGCGTCGGGCCTCATGCGACAGGTCCCACGCGTGGGACCACCCCATATGGAGGAAGAATGAGCCAGCCTTTCAAGGACGCCGTAAGCCTGTGCAAAAGCATCATGCGCAACGGCTACGACGCCTACGTCATCAACGCCCGCCTGCAAAAGACCGTCCTGGCGGAGGCCGCCGACAAGGACGTGCTGGCCATGGACATCAGCACCGAGCTTGACTTCGACGGACTGAAGCGCCTGTTCCCGAACCTGGAAACCTGCACCGAACAGGGCGTCACCGGGCTCATCCACCAGAGCGGCGTGACCTTCTATTTCCACCCCGCCAGCGTGGACGACGGCGGGCACCCCGAAGAATGCGTGACACGGCTCACCCCGCGTCTGCTCAAGGTCCTGGAACAGAAGGGCGAGATACCTCTCTCCGCCGCCTGCCCCTACCTGCCCAGCCCCCAGGAGCAGGATCATGGCCTGGCCGGATTTGACGAGGGCATGGTGCGCATCAAGGGCTTCCCCGACCAGGTGCTCAAGCAGGACTACCTGCTGGCCGTGCGGGCCATGCGCTTCTCCGCCAACTACCATCTGCCCATCGAGCCGAACACTTGGCTGGCCATCATCCGGGGCGCGCGCCGCGTGCTCGACTACTGCCCCGTGGCCGACATCATGGACGAGTTCCGCAAGGTCGAAGCCGAAAACCTCTGGCAGTTCGTGCAGCTCCTGTTCGAATGCCAGATCCTGCACGGGCTGCTGCCGGAAATCGCCGCCCTATCGCGCGTCAAGCAGATCAAGAATCCCGAGGAGGGCGAGGAGACCGTCTTCATCCATACCCTCAACGTCATGCGCCACTACCCCGAAGTGCTGCCCTACGATTGGTACGGCACCATCGCCTGCATGTTCCACGACGTGGGCAAGCTCTACACCGCCGAATACTCCGATGGTCAGTGGAGCTTCCTCCAGCACCACCGCGTGGGCGCCAAGGTTACACGCAAGATACTGAACCGCCTGCACTTCCCGCCCGAAGACATCGACCTCATCTGCACCCTGGTGCGCGACCACATGCGTCCGCACTTCATGCTCACCGACAAGGGCATGCGCCGCCTCAAGGCCATCGACGAATACCCGCGCATCCTGGAAATGGTCCGCGCAGACATCAAGGCCAGGAACGGCTCCTACCGGGAATTCAACCACAACCTGAAAATGTTCGAACGCGCCGACACGCCCGAAGAAGCCCTGGAACCGCTGCTCAACGGCCGTGACATCATGCAGGCCACCGGGCTTAACCCCGGACCGACCGTGGGCATCATCCGCGATGAGCTGCTCAAAGCCCAAATCGCCGGCGATGTCACCAACCTCGACGAAGCCAAAGCCTTCGTCAAACGCTACGCCCAGGAAGAACGCCTGGTGTAAAGCAAGAGCCTCCGGCGGTCGGGGGGCATGATGCCCCCCGAACCCCCTCATTGCGCCGAAAGGGCTGTTTCAGGAGGAACCTGAAACAGCCCTTTCGGCTTGTGTGAGTCAGGGGAAACCACGAGAGAGGTCTTTCGGTTTCGCTCCTAAAAAGGGCCAACCGTGCGCGATATTTTGAGCGTCTGCGCTCAAAATATCGCGCACATTGCCAGGGCCAAGATCAGCCAACGCATCTGCCCTCGCCACCCCCGGCACAGACCAATGGGGGGTCCGGGGGCCTCAGGCCCCAGGCCGCCGGAGGCATCCCAGTCCTTTGGCGCTGCCTTACGAGCCTTGCAGCAGCTTCATGTAGTGTTGGATGCCGTGTTGGATGTCGTAGTTGGCCACGATGTCGGCCCGGGCCTGCGTGCGCAGGTGGGTGACGTTCTCGGGGTGCGCCAGGGCCGCTTCAACCAGATTGGCGAGGCCATCGTTGTCGAAGAAGTCGAAAGTCAAGCCGTTTTCGTTGTGGCGCAGGACTTCCAGCACGGGCGGTGTGGCCGAGCCCAGCACCAGGCAGCCGCAGCTCATGGCCTCGAGCATGGACCAGGACAGCACGAAGGGGTAGGTGAGGTAGACGTGCGCGGCGGAGACCTGCAGGAGCGAGCGGTAGGTGAGGTATGGGATCTGTCCGGTGAAGACCACGCGCGTGAGGTCGAGCTGCGGCCCAACCTCGGCCAGGAGCTTTTCGCGCCAGTTGGCGGCGTCTTTGGGCGCGCGGCCGTAGCTTACCGAGTCTCCGCCGACGATGACCGTGAGGGCCTCGGGGCAGCGGCGCTGGATGTCCGGCAGGGTGCGCATGAGCCTGTGGAAGCCCCGGTAGGGCTCCAGGTTGCGGGCCACGAAGGTGATGACCGGGTCGCCTGGCGCAAGCTCGCGGCCATCCGGCAGGGCGAAGCGCGCGGCCTTGTCCGGGGCCATGAGCGTGGTGTCCACGCCCTCGTGCGCCACCTGTATCTTGTGGTGGTACGTTGCCGGGTGCACCGAACGCTGCCAGGCCGTGGGCGAGACCGCTGCGTCGCACAGCTCCAGATTGGTCAGGTGCAGCATGTTGCGGCAGCGCAGGTTGGCGCGCTGATCGAAATCAGCCTCCGTGCCCGGCTCAAAGCCAACGTCCACGCCCTGGGCATGGTAGAAGAACTCGAACAGCGACACCAGGCGCACGTCCGGGAACACGTCCTTGACGTACAAGGCCTCGCCCCAGCCGGGATGCGCCAGCACCACGTCCGGCACAAAGCCCCTGCCGCGCAGCTGCGTCAGCGCGTGCGCCACCACCTCGCCATGGGCCACGCCGCTTGAAACCGTAGCCAGAAAGCGGTGCCCGCCGATCTTGAGCTTCTTTGAATCGTAGCGCACCAGGTCGACGCCAGCCAGGCCCGGGGCCTGCATGTTGCCCACACCCACCAGGCGGTGCCCGCCCTGCACCAGGTGCCGCACAATGTGCCGGAACTGGCCAGGGAAGTTTCGGTGCAGCACGACGACGTTCATAATGTCCCCTGTAGCCCCAGCACCCACCCAAAGGCAATGCCCTGCGTCCAAAAGCGATATGCCTCCGGCGGCTGTGGGGCCTGAGGCCCCCCAGGCCCCCCCATTGCGCCGAAAGGGCTGTTTCAGGAGGAACCTGAAACAGCCCTTTCGGCTTGTGTGGGTCAGGGTAAACCACGAGAGAGCTCTTTAGGTACCGCTCCAAAAATAGGGCCAACCGCGCATGGCCAGGCAACAACTCTCCCCAAAGGGGCCAACCGTGCGCAGGTATTTCGGCGTCCTCGCCGAAAACCTGCGCACATTGCCAGGGCCAAGCCCAGCTGACGCCTCTGCCAGCCCCACCCCCGGCCCAGGCCTATGGGGAGTCCAGAGGGCCTCAGGCCCTTTGGCGGGGTCCAGGGGCAGCGCCCCTGCGCTCAGTACAGGGCGAGCAGGGACTGGATCTTGAGTCGGGCGTGCTGGTTTGTGGCTTGGGCGGCGGCCACGGACAGGCGGTCGGCGATGGACACGTCGCGGTCGGTGGTGACCTGCCCGGCCAGGGTGAGCAGCTCGGCCTTGGCGGTGGGGTTGTTCTGGCTTTTGGCGAGGGTTTTGAGTTGTGCGCCCAGGCGCAGTCGGGCCTTGTTCCAGACGACGGGCTCAGCGGACTGTGCCTCGGCCATGAGTGAGCGTGTGGCAACGTGGGTTGCGGGCGCGCTATGCGGCTTGGCGCTGGCGATGCGTGCGGCTTCTGGCGCACGCGGTGGTGCGTGCTCGGGTCTGGGGGAGAGCAGGTAGCGGTGGTTGTTTTCGCGTTTTCCGGTGGCGTATTCGTCGCGGATGGCGAGCAGGGACATGGCGCGGGTGCCGGACACCGATTCGACGTACTGGATGAGGTCGAGAGCTTCGGCGTGGGTGCCGACGACACCAACGAGGCAGATTTCGCCTTGCACGGCGGAGACTTCGACCCCGGCGTTCTTGTGCAGAATGTAGCGGCTAAGCGCCATGCGGGTGGAACTTTCGAGGAAGTCGTCCTTGAGCCCGGCGTAGGGATTTTCAAGGTCGTTCAAGCGCAGCACGCCCATGACTTCGTCGACGCCCTTGACGCTTTGCAGGGTCTTGATGATGTGGTCGCGCTGGGTTTCGTTTTCCACCACACCCACAGCGAAAATGTCGCCATTGTAGGCGTACACTTGCACGTCGGAGGCGGCCTGCTCAGTCAGCAGCGAGCTTTTGGCCTTCATGGTGAGCATGTTGTCGCGCAGGATGGTGTTCATGTCGCGTTCGTCTGCGGCGAGCTGCGCGGTCTGGTAGATGTTCTTGACGCCGCTGAAGGCCAGGGAGGCGGTTCTGGGCGCGGCCAAGGAGGCCGTGGTGGACAGGGCGAAGGGCAGCATGGCGCAGCCTCCGGCGCCGAAGAGCATGAGGGCCAGCAGGCTGAGCACCAAGGCGCGCACGCCGTTCCGGGTGAAGGACCGGGCGCGGCTGTGTGCGGCGAGCGTGTTGGGGCGGCGTGTGGTTTCCATGCCTTCGCATAAGCAAAGGCTGTGCCAAGGGCATGATTTGCCTGGTGCCCAAGGGCTGCCGGGTGTTTCAGGGCTGCACGCCGTGGGAGCTTGCGGTCAGAATCACGTCGGTTTGTTTTGGGATTGCATGACCTTGTGCATGGTCTTGCTCTGGTGCATGCGCTGGTCGGCAAGGTGCCGGGTTTGGCCCGCCGTGCGGAAACTCGAATTTGTTGTGCTGGGTCCGGGGAAGCGGCGGGGGAGCTCAGGTGTTTACGGCGGGCTTGTCCTGTTCCAGCAGGCGCTTGTAGCGCTCGTACTCGCTGAGCAGGCAACCGCAGTACTGCTGGCGGTAGATGCCCCACTCCTTGGACAGGCGCACGCCCTCCAGCAGGCCGGGGCGGAAGTCCTCGGGCAGGAAGGCGAGGTCCGGCCCGGCGTGGCGCTCGCCAGCGGCCAGGATGGCCTTGCGGTTCTGATAGCGGCTGTAGAGCAGGGTGCTGGTGAACCTGGCGAAGCCGAGGCTGCGCGCCACCCTGGCCGCCACCACGAAGCGCAGGTCGTAGCATTTGGGGCAGCGCTGTTTCATGTCGTCCATGCCGGCTCCCAGCTCGGCCATGGCCGCGAGCCAGGGGCCGGGGTGTGCGGCGGCAGGGCCGGACTCGGCGGGATGGCCGGAGTCGGTGGCCTCGTCGGCGAAGATGACGGGCGTATCCATGCGCTGGGCCACGGCCAGCAGGCCCTCGCGTCGGCGCAGGTACTCGGACAGCGGGTGGATGTTGGGGTTGTAGAAGAAGAGCGTGGGGGCCAGCCCCAGGTCGCGCAGGCGCTGCACGGACATGATGCTGCACGGCCCGCAGCAGGCGTGCAGCAGGATGGCGTTCTCACCGGGCGCGGCGGTGGGGTGCAGAGGTTCTGGGCTGGGCATGGCTTGCCTTGTGATGTTGTGGATGGTTGTGCTTCGGCGCGCGGTGTTGGCCTCTCGCTGCCGCCCGAGTATGGCAGCCGGGCTACGGCAGCTTGGTGTTGACCACGATCTCCACGCGGTTGTCCAGGCGCGCGCCCATCTCGGTCAACAGCTCGCGCTTGTTGTTCAGCATGTAGATGGCCAGCTCCTGGCCCAGGGGCACCTGGAGCGGGTTGGGGCAGCCGGGGCGGCGCAGCAGGCGGTGGATGGTCTTCATGGCCTGGAGCGACTGCCATTCCAGGTTCCTGCGGATGCCCGTGCCGCCGCAGCAGGGGCAGGGCTCGGTGGACACGCTGATGGCCGAGGAGCCCAGGCGCTGGCGCACCAGCTCCATGAGGCCGAAGGGCGAGATGCCGGAGACATCGGTGCGCGCGCGGTCGTTCTTCATGGCCAGGCGCACGACCTTCTCCACATCGCGGATGTGCTTGGGGTCCTTCATCTCGATGAAGTCGATGACGATCTGTCCGCCGATGTCGCGCAATTTAAGCTGGCGCACGATTTCCTCGGCGGCCTCTGTGTTGGTCTTCTGGGCCATGCGCGCAAAGCTCTGCTCGCCTCCGATCTTGCCAGAGTTGATGTCGACTGAGGTCAGGGCCTCGGTGTGGTCGAACACCAGGCGGCCGCCGGAAGGCAGGGTGACCTCGCGCGAGTAGATCTGCTCCACCTGCTTGGTCAGGCCGAAGCGCTCCCACATGGTCTTGTCGTGGTCGGCGTGCAGCTTGACCATGTTCGGGCTCTTGGGGAAGGCCAGGGCCACGTAGTCGCGGATCTGCTCAAAGGTGTCGGGGTCGTCCACCCAGACCTCGGCCACTTCCGGGGTCAGGTAGTCGCGCGCGGCGCGCACGGCCAGGTCCAGCTCCTTGTAGACCAGGGCCGGGGCCTTCTCGGTCTGGGCCTTCTTCTTGATCTCACCCCAGAGACGGTGCAGCACCTTGTAGTCGCGCGTCAGCTCGGTCTTGGCGCGACCGATGCCCGCGGTGCGCACGATGAGCCCCACGCCCTCGGGCGGGCTGATCTGGTCGATGCAGGACTTCAGGCGTTCGCGCTCCTTCTCGTCCTCGATCTTGCGGCTGACGCCCTGCTGGTCGCGCCCCAGGGTGTAGACAAAATAGCGGCCCGGCAGGGACAGGTAGCAGGTGACGAAGGCGCCCTTCTTGCCAGTGGGCTCTTTGACCACCTGGACCAGGACCTCCTGGCCGGGGCGCAGCACCTTCTGGATGAGCGGGTAGCGGGCGCCCTTTTTGAGCGGATAGGAGCCCTGGTAGTACTCGGGGTGGACCTCGTCGATCTGCAGGAAGCCGTTGCGCTCGGCCCCGTAGTTGATGAACGCCGCCTGCAGCGCGGAGTCGATGTTGTGGATGTAGCCCTTGTAGATGTTGCCCTTGGTCTTGGCCTGGTGCAGCATTTCCACGTAGTATTCCTGCACGAGGTTGTCCTCGGTGAGCACCACCTCCACCAGTTCGTTCGGCAGTACGCCGATGAACATCTTCTTGGCGCGCTTCTTCTTGGAGTCCGCCGCTTCCTTGGGCTCCTTGGCGGCGGCAGGCTCCCGCCGGCCTTTCTGCTCCTTGCGTTCCGATGAACCCGGGGCGGTCTCTACGCCGTCCATGCCAGCATCGCCACCCGCGTCCGTGCTTGAGTCCACACCAGCGCTTTTGGCCGCAGCCTTGGCGGCGGAAGACTTGCCGCGCCCGCCGCGACTGCGGCTCCTGGGCTTGGGTGTGGCCACAGCCGCCTCGGTGCCGGGCTGGCTGTCTTGAACGTTCGGGGAAATATCGTTGGCGGGCTGTCCATCCAGAGAGGGCGGGGCCTCGTGAGGAGGCAGACCATCAAGGGAGGCCTGGCTGGCGGCATCGCCCGGAGCCGCACCTTCGGCGCTTTTGCTGCGCCCGCGCCCGCGTCCGCGCCCGCCGCGTCTGCCGCGCGAGCGTTTGGGCTTGGCGTCCTGGGGCTGCCCGTCGCCGTGCGAGGCGTCGCCCTGCAGGCTCTCGGGCCGGGTGTCCGTGCGGGTATCTGTGCGGGAGTCGGAAGCGGCTTGTGCGCTGCCAGAGCCCTCCGCCTGGGGCGGGGCCTGGGTGTCGTTGGCATCACTCATGAAAAGAACCTCGGGAGATAGAAAATTGTGAAGAAATTCGGGCCATCCACACGTTGCAGAGGGGCCTTAAGGCGTCGGCTGGTCGGTCCGGGCCTGGTAGTAGTCCTGCCCGTCCTGCTGGCGCACCGCTATGCGGCCCGCGCCGAGCAGCTCCACCAGGACGGCCGATACCTCGCCCTGGTCTGCGAGCAGGGCCTCCGCCAGCTGCGCGCCCGTCTGTGGTCGGCGCGCCAGGGAGGCCAGGAGGCGTGCGCGGAGTTCCTCCGGCTGCATGCCTCTGGTCTGTTCTTGCCCATTTTTCTCGCGCTCCGCAAGCCTTGTGCCTGCGCCGGGCTTAAGAGCGGCCACGGTTTGCCCCAGGCGCTCCCGCCAGCGCGACAGGGTTTGCGTGTCCACGGCCTGGGCGCAAGCCTCCGTGCCCGGGCGCGAAAGGGTCACCACGTCCACGCGGTCAGGTTGCAGACGGTTGCAGAAGGCCGCCAAAAGTTCCAGGTTCTGCTCGGAGTCATTGACCCCAGCCACCAGCAGAATCTCCAGGAACATCTTGGTGTGCCTGGCCTGGCTGTCTTCCCGAAAAGCCAGGATGCCGTCCGCAATGGCCTTGGGGTCAAGGCCCGGATGCGCCCGGTTCACGCGCGCAAAATCCTCCGGCGCCAGGGAGTCCAGGCTGGGCAGCAGCATGTCCGCCGCCGTAAGTTCGGCGCGCACAGCCGGGTCGGTCATGAGGGTCGAATTGGTCAGCACCGCCACGGGCACGCCCGGCAACAGCCTGCGCACACCTTTAATGATGGCGGGAAGGTCGCTGTTCAGCGTGGGCTCGCCCAGGCCGCCCAGGGTCACCACGTCAGGCAGGGCCTGGTTCGCCGCAATGCGCGCGGCCTCCCAGCGCTCCAGCTCGGCCAGCAGCGCAGGCGCGGGCACGTAAGCCTTGCGCACCAGCGTCAACTGCTCCAGTGCGCCGGACTCGCAGTACACGCAGTTCATGGAGCAGACGCGACGTCCCAGCAGGTCCAGCCCGAGCGAGCGGCCCAAGCGGCCCGACATCACCGGCCCGAACACGTAGCGAAATGCCTCTGCCTGCGCCAACTGCACCCCCAAAACACCCCTGCGCGAACTTGACGCCGGAGGCCCCACCCGATAGGCCCTTGCCAGCGCGGACCTCTCCGCGCACGGAGGAACTCAAATGATAGAAACTGGACAGCTCGTCCTGGTCATCAGCCCCAAGGGCAAGCGCTACATGCACGCGCTCGACCCGGCCAAAGAGATACATACCCACGACGGGCGCATCCTCATGTCCGAAATCGCCGAGGCCGGCTTCGGCGGCATCGTGCGCTCGCACCTGGGCCACCCGTACCGCATCCTCAAGCCCACGGTGTACGAACTCATCAAGGGCGTCAAGCGCCAGACCCAGATCATGTACCCCAAGGAAATCGGTTACGTGCTGCTCAAGCTGGGCATTCAGCCCGGTTGCCGCGTCATCGAGACCGGCACCGGCAGCGCCGGGCTGACCCTGGCGCTGGCCACCTACGTGGGCGATACCGGCAAGGTCTACACCTACGAGCGCCGTGAGGAGTTCTACAAGCTGGCCCAAAAGAACCTCGCCCGCGTGGGCCTGTCCCACCGCGTGGAACAACACCTCGCCGACATCGAGACCGACGGCTTCCAGCAGACCGGCGCGGACGCGCTGTTCCTCGACGTGCGCGAACCCCAGGACTGCCTGCGCCACATCCCCGCCGCCGTCACCCCCGGCGCCACCTGCGGGTTCCTTTTGCCCACCGTGAACCAGGTCAGCGACCTGCTGCGTGGCCTGGAGGCCGGGCCCTTTACCGAGATCGAAGCCCTGGAAATCCTGGTGCGGCGCTACAAATGCGTGCCCGACCGCCTGCGGCCAGAAGACCGCATGGTCGCCCATACCGGCTTTCTCGTGTTCGCGCGCTGCATGGAAAACCCCGAGCCCTTCACCCGGCCCGCCAAAATCGCCGTCAGTGAAACCGACCCGGACCTCGGACCCGAAACCGGCGAAGGCGACCCCAGGCAGGACGCCGAACACGACCCCGAAGCCACGGAGTAGAGCAGAGCCTCCGGCGGTCGGGGGGCATCATGCCCCCCGAACCCCCTCATCGCGCCAAAAGGGCTGTTTCAGGAGGAACCTGAAACAGCCCTTTCGGCTTTCTTTGGGGAAGTTACAGGAGAGCGTCTTTCTCTTGGCCTTCTGCAACAACTCTCCCAAAAGGGGCCAACCGTGTTCGGATCTTCGAGGGTCCCCCCTCGAAGATCCAAACACATTGCCAGGGCTCAGCCCAGCCAACGCCTCTGCCCTCACCACCCCCGGCTCGCCCAACTGGGGGGGACCGGGGGCCTCAGGCCCCAGGCCGCCGGAGGCACCTTTCGCCTCAGGGGTGCCGGTGCGCTAGTTGATTTGCGTCCACAGCGCGGTGATGGGCATGACGAGGAACAGGCTGGGCAGCATGCTCAGGATGGGCACTTCCAGCAGGCCGCACATGCGCAGTCCGGTGCCGAGCATGATGATGCCGCCGCAGGCGGTGAAGTCGGCCAGCATGGCCGGGGTGGTCAGCGGCACCACGGCCTGGGCCGCCAGCAGTATTGCCATTTGCAGCAGGAACTGCGGCACGGCCAGGATTCCCATCACCGCGCCCGTGCCGGAGGCGAAGAGCATGGCGGTGGGCAGGTCGAGCAGGGCCTTGACGAAGAGCAGCGCGGGTTCGCCGGTCATGCCTTCGCGCATGGCGCCCATGATGCCCAGTCCGCTGGCGCAGAAGAGCACGGTGGCCACGGCGAACTGGTCGCGGAAGGCCTTGGCTGGGAGGGCGCTGGAGCCAGGGGGCTGTATGTCAGCAGACTGAACGCCCGCAGGCTCTGAGTCCGCAGGGTGTGAGCCGGTGCCCGGGAACAGTCCCGCGAGCCAAAAGGCGGCCCGCATGACGCCCGCTTCAAGGCGCATGGCCTCGCCCAGGAGCGTGCCGAAGAGCAGGGCGGCGATGACGGGTGGCAGGGCGTTGGCCTTGGCGGTCATGACGACGCCGATGCCGAGAGCGATGCAGCTGAACACATGCATGAGCTTGGTGCGGAAGACCTGGGTGAGGGCCGAGCCGCTGAGCGATCCGACCACGGAGCCGATGACGATGCATGCGCTGTTGACGAGAGGGCCAAGCATGGAAGTACTCCTGGGATGGTGCAAAGCGCGGACGCTACGCCTTCACTTCGCGAACATCAAGACTGCCAGGGGCTCTGTCTCTGGCCGCCGGAGGCTCTCGTCTCAGCCTATGCCGGGTTCTGTTTTCCAGGCGTAGATGGGGGTCAGGGGTTGGTAGCCCACGAGGTCGATGCGCATGGCGCTGATGGCGCCCAGTTGCGGCGGCAGGATGAGCCGGTTGATGAGGCCCCAGGGTGGCGCATCGCGCCAGGTGAAGGGTGGGCCCGGCAGCACGGAGCGCGAGAGTGCGGGCTTGAAGCCGGTGTGGACGAGGGCCAGGGCGCGCATTTCCGGCCAGGTGAACCAGTGCGCGCGCGCCAGGGTGGAGCTGGGTTGCCAGGGCCAGCGCCAGCCGCGGGCCAGGTAGTAGCAGGAGTGCCGGTTGAGGAAGCCGATGAGCAGGCCTTTGGCGGCCACGCGCGCGGCCTCGGCCAGGACGAGGCCGGGGTTGTCGCAGAACTCCAGCATGGTCCAGAGCACGCAGAAGTCGAACTCCTTGTCGGTGAAGGGCAGGGCTTCGCCGTTGCCCACGTAGAGTTCTGCGCTTGGGCCCAGGCGTTTGCGCGCCTCATCGATCATGGCCGGAGATTTGTCCAGGCCCGCCACGGAGAAGCCGTCGTCGTAGAGGATTTGCTGGAACAGGCCGGTGCCGCAGCCGATTTCGAGCACGCGCTGGTTGCGCCGGGGCCACTGGGCGACGACGGAGTCGAGCAGGCGGCGCTCGGCCCCCAGGGCGTGGCTGCCCTCGGGAGTGGTGAACCACTTGTCGTAGCGCAGGGCGTCCTTGTTCATCGGCTGCCTTGGCCCGGGCATGGGCCGGGCGGGAGTCCCGATCCCGAAGGCTGGGCCAGTGGCCTGCCTCCGGGATCGGGGGGATGGTCTGTTCGGGCTACTTGGGGTTCAGGGCCTCGTAGACCTTGCCGACGATGTCTGCGCCGGGGGTCAGGGTCTTGTCGCCGGGGCTCCACCTGGCGGGGCAGGCTTCGGCCGGGTGCTTGGCCAGGTAGACGTTGGCCTCCAGCTTGCGCACCAGTTCGTCGGCGTTGCGGCCCACGTTGTAGAAGTTGACCTCGCTTGAGACCAGCACGCCGTCCGGGTTGATGATGAAGGTGCCGCGCAGGTCAAGCCCGGTGTCCTGATCCCAGACGTCGAAGTAGCGCGAGACGTGTCCGGCGGGGTCGGCGGCCATGAGGAACTTGACCCCTTCGAGCATGCGCTCGGAGGTTTTCCAGGCCAGGTGCGCGAACTGGGTGTCCGTGGACACGCTGACGACCTCTGCGCCGAGCTTCTTCAGCTTGGCGTGGCTGGCGGCCAGGTCGGCCAGCTCGGTGGGGCAGACGAAGGTGAAGTCCGCCGGGTAGAAGAACAGGATGAGCCATTTCTTCTTCTTCAGGATCTTTTCGGAATCGACCTCGGTGAAGCCGCCCTCGGTGGGGTCATAGGCTTCCAGGGTGAAGTTGCGGATCTTTTGTCCGACCTTGGCGCATTCCATGAGATCTTCGTCGTGATCGTGCTCGGTGTCGCAGCAGCCCATGGGGAATCTCCGTTTGCTGTTGGGGTTGGGGCAAAGGCGCTGGCGCCCGCCGCGCCACTGGGGGGGGAAGGGCGACCGGACGGGCGGCGCTGGCTTTGCTCAATCTACGAAGGATAGGTGCTGGCGACGGGGGAGTCAAGGCAACGGGCATGAAGTCGCGGAGGGCGGCCCGGCCCGCCGCATGGCTGGGGGGCAATCCGGCCTCCATGCCGTCGGCAGCGGGCCTTGAATTATTTTGCTGAGGAAGCAAAAAACATCAAGAATTTATTGCCTGAGCCTCATGATTGTGTTACGTAATTACTCTAGATTCGGAATTGTTCACCCATTTAAGTAAGCGCCCACACATCCCTTTCGGAGGCATTATGAAATTCGGACTGCGCGCAAAGCTACTGTTCCCCACCCTTGGCGTGGTGGTCGCCTGCATGGCGCTGGCGAGCTACTTCTCCACACAGAAGGCCTCAGATCAGCTTTGGCTTGAGCTGCTCAACTCCTCGAAGGTGCTTTCAAAGACCCTTGCAAGCAGCGCGAGCAGCTTTGCGACCGACATTCGAGGGGCCGTCGTCTTGCAGTCGCGAAACCCCAGAATAAAGCAAGCCATCACCACCCCCAGCGCGGAGAACATTGCTCTGGCCCGCCAGGCTCTTGTTGAGTTGACCCAATTCGACCCCTCCGTCCAGGGTGTCAATGTGCTCGACACCAAGGGCGAGGTGATTTTCGGCGACGATCCAAAGTCCAAGGGCAACTTCGCCGACCGCGCCTATTTCAAGTTGGCCATCCAGGGCGAGGCTAATGTTTCCGAGCCGGTCATCAGCCGCGTCACCAACAAACCAGTGTTCATGGCCGCCGCGCCTATCAAAAACGGCGACGAGATCATCGGCATCATCTACGCCCGGGTCGACCTCGGCAAATTCTCCGAGGACGTGGTGGCCCCCATCAAGGTTGGCCAGAGCGGCATCGCCTACATGGCCAGCAAGGCTGGCGTCGTGTTCAGCCACCCGGACAATACCAAGCTGTTGAAGCTCAAGCTGGCCGAGACCGAGTGGGGCAAGGCCATGGTCACAAGCGATTCCGGCGTGACGGGCTACAACGACAACGGCACCATGAAGACCGCCATCTACTCCCGCGACAAGGAAACCGGCTGGCTGGCCGTCATCGTCGTCAGCTCCGTCGACATCTCCAACGCCGCGAGCAGCGTGCGCAACGCCAGCCTGCTCTTTGGGGTGCTGGGCATCGTGCTGGTATGCGTGGCCGTCGTGCTCATCCTGAACCACATGCTGCGGGCGCTGGACAGCTGCGTGCAGTTCTCCGAAGCCGTGGCCAGCGGAAACCTGGATTGCGAGATGGACCTCAAGCGCACGGACGAGTTGGGCCGCCTGGACGACTCGCTGCACAAGATGGTCGGCAGCTTGGCCGAAATGATCGGCACGGCGAAGCAGAAGACAGCCGAGGCCGAGCTCCAGACGCAGCGCGCCCAGGTGGCCATGGGCGAGGCCGAGGCTGCCAAGGCCGAAGCCGAGCAGGCCAAGCGCGCGGGCATGCTCCAGGCTGCCCAGCAGTTGGAGAGCATTGTCGAGGTGGTGACCTCGGCCTCCGCCGAACTCTCCTCGCAGATCGAGGAATCGAGCCGTGGTGCGGAGAATCAGGCAGCCCGCGTGAGCGAGACCGCCACGGCCATGAACGAGATGACCGCCACCGTCGTCGAGGTGGCCAGGAATGCCGGCCAGGCCGCCGAGACGGCTGGCTCCGCCCGGGCCAAGGCCCAGACCGGCGCGGGCATCGTGGGCAAGGTCGTCTCCAGCATGAACGATGTGCAGGTGCAGTCCGACCAGCTCAAGGTCGACATGGACAACCTGGGCAAGCAGGCCGAGGACATCGGTCGCATCATGACCGTCATCACCGACATCGCCGACCAGACCAACCTCTTGGCCTTGAACGCGGCCATTGAAGCAGCGCGCGCGGGTGACGCCGGACGCGGCTTCGCCGTGGTGGCCGACGAGGTCCGCAAGCTGGCAGAGAAGACCATGAGCGCCACCAAGGAAGTGGGCGATGCCATCGGCGTCATCCAGCGCAGCACGCGGCTCAACGTGGAGAACGTGGAGAAGTCCGTGCGCCTCATCGAGGTCACCACCACCCTGGCCCAGGACTCCGGCACCGCGCTGAGCGAGATCGTGAACCTGGTGGACAACGCCACCGACCAGGTGCGCTCCATCGCTACCGCCAGCGAGGAGCAGTCCGCCGCCAGCGAGGAGATCAACCGCTCCATCGAGCAGGTCAACATCATCTCCAACTCCACCTCGCAGGCCATGAACGAGGCCGCCAAGGCCGTGGGCGAGCTGGCCGAGCAGTCGCAGGTGCTCAAGCAGCTCATCACCAAACTGGAACAGGAGGGGCGCGGCTAGGCCCCGGCCCGCTAGCACATGCCAGACAGCGCCGGGCCTCGACGTACGGGGTCCGGCGCTTTTTTTGCGGGGTCGGGCGCGCTGGGTCCGGCCGAGTGGCCCTGGGGGGTAGAGTGGGGCCTTGCCCCTTCCCCCCCGGCCCATCCTGCTATATCTTGTGGCACGCGCGCGTTTCGCGCCACCACACTCAAGCACCCAATGAGGCGCCATGACCCAGCCTTCCGAAAAATTGACCCACGGCTTTCTGCTCGAGCGCGAACAGGTTCTCCCCGAACTCTCCGCCACCGCCCGCGTGTACCGCCACGCCAAGACCGGCGGGCGGCTTCTGTCCATCATCAGCACCGACGAGAACAAGGTCTTCGGCATCGCGCTGCGCACGCCCCCGGCCGACTCCACGGGCCTGCCGCACATCATGGAGCACTCGGTGCTCTGCGGCTCCAAGAAGTATCCGGTGAAGGAACCGTTCGTGGAACTCATCAAGGGCTCGCTGAACACCTTTCTCAATGCCCTGACCTTCCCGGACAAGACCTGCTACCCCGTGGCCAGCGCCAACGTGCAGGACTTCTACAACCTTGTTGATGTCTACCTGGACGCCGTGTTCTTCCCGAACCTGACCGAGAACACCCTGAAGCAGGAGGGCTGGCACTACGACGTCGAAAGCGTCGACGCGCCGCTCGCCTACAAGGGCGTGGTCTTCAACGAGATGAAGGGCGCCTACTCCTCGCCCGAGAGCCTGCTCTCCGAGTATTCCCAGCGCGCCTTGTTCCCAGACACCTGCTACGGCCTGGATTCCGGCGGCGACCCGGAGCGCATCCCGGACCTGACCTTCCAGCAGTTCATGGACTTCCATGCGCGCTACTACCACCCGTCCAATGCCTATGCCTTCTTCTCCGGCGACGACGACCCCGAGAAGCGCCTGGCCCTGCTGGACGAGGTCTTCTCGCAGTTTGAGGACGGCCGGGAGGCCGCAGCCACCTCGGCCGTGGCTCTGCAAAAGCCCTTTGCCGAGCCGAGGCGCTTCACCCACCCCTACGCGGTGGAAGCAGAGGACGCTGGCGACGAGCTGGCCGAGGGCGGCGACGACGCCAGTGATTCGGGCGAAGCCGGACCCCGCGCCATGTGCACCGTGAACTTCGGCCTGCCCGAGCCCGCAGCCGACCCCGCCCACCCCGACAATCCAGACGCCGGGCCGGACCTGAACCTGGCCCTTTCCGTGCTGGAGCACGTGCTCATCGGCCTGCCTTCCTCGCCGCTGCGCAAGGCGCTCGTCGACTCCGGCCTGGGCGAGGACCTGACCGGCGGCGGCCTGGAGACGGACCTGCGCCAACTGGCCTTCTCCGTGGGCTTGAAGGGCCTGCACGCGCCCAGCGTCGAGGCCGCTGAGGCCGCCAGCGCCAAGGTTGAGGAGCTGGTGCTGGCCACCCTGCGCGACCTGGCCGAAACCGGGTTGCATGCCGACGACATCGAGGCCGCCCTGAACAGCGTGGAGTTTGACCTGCGCGAGAACAACACCGGCAGCTACCCACGCGGCCTGGTCGTGTTCTTCGAGGCGCTGTCCACCTGGCTCTACGACGCCGACCCGCTCATGCTGCTGCCCTTCGAGGGGCCGCTGGCCCGCCTCAAGGCCCGGCTGGCCGCTGGCGAGCCCGTGTTCGAGAACCTCATCCGCTCCCAGTTCCTGCACAACCCGCACCGCGCCCTGGTGATCCTGGTGCCTGACAAGACCCTGGCAGCCGCCCGCGAAGCCGTGGAAAAGGCCCGCCTGGACGCCGTGCGCGCCGCCCTCTCGCCTGCCGACCTGGAGCGCCTGGTGGCCGAGACCCACACCCTGCACGCCCTGCAGGAGGCCCCGGACTCGCCCGAGGACCTGGCCAAGATCCCGCGCCTCAAAGTCTCCGACCTGCCGCTCAAGAACGCGGCCATCCCCCACGAGCGCAGCACCCTGGCCGGAGCCTCGGCCCACCTGCACGAGCTGCCCACCAGCGGCATCGTCTACCTGGACCTGGGCCTGGACCTCTCCGCCGTGCCCGACGAGCTCGTCCCGCTGGTGCCCATCCTGGGCCGCGCACTGCTCGAAATGGGCACCAGGCGCTCCTCCTTCGTGGACCTGACGCGCAAGATCGCCATGACCACCGGCGGCATTTGGCCGCAGTCCTTCATCTCCACCGTGCGTAAACCAGACGGCTCCTGCGCCATAGAGCCCTGCCAGCTCCTGTTCCTGCGTGCCAAGGCCACCGCCGAACGCACCCCGGCCCTGCTCGACATCCTCGCCGAGGTGCTGCTGGAGGCCGACTTCTCCGACATCGAACGCCTGGGCAAGATCGTGCTGGAAACCAAGGCCCGGCGCGAACACCGGCTCATCCCCGCCGGGCACGCTCTGGCCGCCTCGCGCCTCAAGGCCCGCTACGGCGCGCCCCAGGCCATGGGCGAGGCCATGCAGGGCCTCAGCGGCTTTTTCTACGTGCGCGAGCTGGCCAACCGCATGACCACAGACCCGGAAGGCGTGGTGCGCGACCTGAACACCCTGCTCGGCCTCATGCTCAGGCGCTCCAAGCTGGTGACCAACCTCACCGCCGATGCCCCGGCCCTGGCCGATACCGCCAAACGCCTGGACAGCCTCCTTGGCTCCCTCCCCGACGCCACGCTGCCCACCGCCCCGCGCAGCCTGCCCGTGCTGCCCGAACGCGAAGGGCTCGTGCTGCCCGCACAGGTCAACTACGTCTGCACCGGCGCCAATGTGAAAGCCCTCGGCCACGCGCCCGGCGCCGCCGCCGCCGTGGTGTCCAAGTTCCTGCGCGCGGGCTACCTCTGGGAACGCGTGCGCGTGCAGGGCGGAGCCTACGGCGCAGGCGTGTCCTACTCCCGCACCAGCGGCAACCTCACCTTCACCTCCTACCGCGACCCCAACCTGGGCCGCACCGTCGAGGCCTTCGCCGCTGTCGCGCCCTACCTCGCCAGCTTGAACCTCGACGCCTCGGAACTGGAAAAAAGCATCATCGGCTCCGTGGGCGACATGGACCACTACCTGCTGCCCGATGCCAAAGGCTTCACCGCGCTCGCCCGCGACCTCACCGGCGAAAACGAAGACTACCGCCAACAATCACGCGACGCCATCCTCGCCGCCGGACCCCAGGACTTCCGCGAGTTCGGCCAGGCCGTAGAAGCCGCCACCACCAAGGGCTGCATCGTCATCGCCGGCGGCCGCGAGGGCCTGACCACCAGCGGCCTGGACCTGACCCTGACCAAGGTGCTGTAAGGGCAGGGGGCCAGAGCCAGGGGCGCTGCCCCTAGACCCCGCCAAAGGGCCTGAGGCCCTCTGGACTCCCCATAGGCCTGGGCCGGGGGTGGCGCGGGCAGAGGCGTCGGCTGGGCTTGGCCCTGGCAATGTGCGCAGGTTTTCGGCGAAGACGCCGAAAACCTGCGCACGGTTGGCCCTTTTTGGGAGCGGAACCGGAGACCTTCGGAAAGTCGCTCTCCTATGATTCCCACACAAGCCGAAAGGGCTGTTTCAGGTTCCTCCTGAAACAGCCCTTTCGGCGCACTGGGGGTTCCAAGGGGCCTCAGGCCCCTTGGCCGCCGGAGGCATATCCCCCTCTCCTCACCCTCGTGCCCTGTTTATGCTGCGGGCCTGGCGCGGGCAGTCGGGCTGGTCCTGGTGCAGCAGGCGTCGGCCTTCGCCCGCGCCGAGCATGAGGTATTGGGCGGCCTCGCAGACGTGGGAGAAGCGGTTTTTGTCCGGGGTATCGATGAAGCGGGCCTCGCCTGCGACTTGCAGGCGGCGGTAGTGCCAGGCCCCGGCCATGCCTTTGCGCAGGGTGGCGCAGCGCGGGGAGAGCAGCAGGCCCGGCAGGCCGTCGATGTCGCGGGCCAGGGCGGCGGCCACGGCCT
>Ga0180007_10001192_pt1 | contig 37044 bp, 35 predicted proteins | sample MM_PC_MetaG_FD_121122 | JGI IMG/M metagenome (GOLD analysis project Ga0180007, IMG submission 121122) | Groundwater microbial communities from the Aspo Hard Rock Laboratory (HRL) deep subsurface site, Sweden - MM_PC_MetaG | ecosystem: Environmental > Aquatic > Deep subsurface > Groundwater... | reverse complement strand
CTTAAATATGACAGAATTGAAAGAATTTATATATCCACTGCAATGAATGTTTACATGCCCATAGTAAAATATATCGGCGATCAACTGGGTATGGAAAGTGATATACTTGATCCGGTGAAATTTAATCTGCCTAATTTTGAAAGCCTTGCAGGAAAAGCTACGGTTTCGGACAGAATTGCCCTTACACCGGTTTTGGGCCTTGCCCTTTCGGATAATGACTATACGCCAAATCTGTTGTTTAGATTTAAAGACAAAGAGAAGCTGGCCGCCACTTTACGTATTACAAATATAGTATTTGCTTTTTTAATATTTTTTGCAGTCTTTTGCGGGGGGCTTTTCATGTATCAGAAAGGTACTATCAAGCAAAGAAAAGCCGGTATTTCACATCTTGAAAAACAGATGTTCCAATATGAACCATCTGCCGATCAGGCGATGATATCACAAATGATCAGCAGTTCTGAAAAAAAGCAGCTTGCAGCAAAGGAATACAAAGAAAAATATTTCTCAATGGCGGTGATCAGCGAGTTAACATCTATAATTCCTGTAAATATACGTCTCATTGATTTTAAGGCTGAGCTGGGAAATGCAAAACCGGACAAAAAACTGCAAAAAATAAATCGGAATATAACCAAAGAAAATACAGAAAAGAAAATGCTGCTTGAAGGGTTGGTTTTTGGTGATGAAAATACTCTCGAATCATCACTGGCAGGCTTTATTGTGAAGTTAGATGATTCCCCGATATTCGGGGAGATAAGTATTAAGCAGAACAAGGTTAAACCCTTTAAAGAAAAGAAAGTTCTTCACTTCATAATTGAAACAAAAATGATAGACTAATAAAATTTTCACCCAACGCAGAGATCGGCCAAAATGGGATGTTTTGAAACTGGCTCTGTAATTAAAGAAGTGGAATTTTGAAATGTACCAAAAAATAAAAGATATTATAAAAGATATCATGATTCCAAAGCGTGCTCTTTTCTATATGGCGCTGTGTCTTTCGGGGATAATAATTATTATTTTAATAGGGATAATTCCTAATTGGATTTCTCTTATAAAGCTTGACCGCAAAGCCACCGATTTAAAAATACAGCTTGAGGAGCAAAAACAAATTTATCCCATATATAGTATGTTGAAAAATAACGATCATCAAAATTATCAAATGGCTCTGCCTTTTCCGGTAAAAAATAAGCTTTTGCGGGAATCAATTGGTTTGTTTCCTGTCACCCTGGAAAGTATTGCCAAAGAAGCGGGAATGGATACGATATCAATTTCCCCGGATATTAATCTGCTTTCGTCCGGCTCCAAATTCCTTTTTGTTAATGCAGTATTAAGGGGGGATTTTTTAAGTTTTCGCAGGTTATTAATAGGCCTTGGTAAAATACCTTATTCAGAGTCTGTGGAAGAGATACAAATTGAGCAAAAAAAAGATGCCATGGAATTTATACTAAAAATCCGGATAGCTCTTGCTTAAAAAAACCGTAGATTAGAGGATTTATGGGAAACCTGACAAAACAGCAAATCATAATACTTTCAATAACGGTTATTGTAGCATTATACGGCATTTATGACCGAATAATAGTTCCACGAACAAAATCCGTTTCTTTGGAAAAGGAAAAAAAATCTACGGAACTGGAAACATTTATATCTGATATTACGGCAAAAATAACAAAAGGACCTATTACGGCTGCCGATAACCGTGCTATAAATCTTGCAGAGACAAAATGGAAACAGGATCCGTTTTTAGATCGGAAGTCATTGCATGCTTGGATTAAGTTTAACGAACCTGATGCCGGCAATATTTCAAAATCAGAACCGGTTTTCAGTTATTCCGGATATATTGGTATGGGCAGGAAAAAAATGGCCATTATTAATGGTATTGAGTACGAATCCGGAGAATCTTTGGATTCGGAAGGATATATTCTGGAAAAAATATATCCGGAAAAGGTAGTAATTGTAAACAAAAATAACCTGTCAAGAATTGAAGTTTCTTTACAGGAATAGCCTCATCAGCCTCATAATGCAAAGATTGGGGGGGAACTTTGACTGACAAAAATGATTATAAAATTAAGTGGGCTCTGGGAGCCGTCATTATTCTTCTGGTTATAATAACAGGTTGTGCCGAAGATGTGGCATTAAAAAAAGACTCCTTTTTCGAAAAATGGGAAACTATGGCCCAGACATCCAAAGGCCATTCCCCGGCTCCTGAACTTAAAAACTTCGAAGTTTTGGAAACAGAACAGAAAAAGAAAATGAATATGGCTGATGTGGAAAATGCGCCTTTAAAAAAACGTCTTCCTGCTAATAAAATAAGTCTTAAGATGCGTCAGGCGGATGTGAATGCGATTCTTCGGGCTATGGCCAAGACTGAGGCTATGAATATATTAATTAATAACAAAGTAAAAGGTGAGGTTACCATTGATTTTGCTGAAGTTCCATGGGATCAGGCTTTTTTGAGCATCCTGCGAAATCAGGGTTTGGATTATGTTTGGGAAGGCGATATTATAAGAGTCATGACAACAGAGGATCTACAGGAGGATTTAAAGAAAAAAACTCAGCAGATGGGCATCAATCAGGTTGCGCCTCTTGTATCCAGGATAGTAAATATAAATTATGCCGATGCCAAGGGGCTTAAGGAGAATCTTTTAGGTTTTCTGACCAAAGACAAAGATGGCAAGCCCAGGGGTTCGATTCGGGTTGATGAGCATAATAATGCCTTAATTGTTCAGGCCATAAAAGAAGATATTAAAAAGATTATGCCGATAATTGAAAAAATTGACAGGCCTACTTCCCAAATTCTGATCAAGGCAAATATAGTAGAAACAACACAGGATACTGCCCGTGATCTCGGTATCCAGTGGGGTGGCAATTACAACGGGCGTTTTAATAAACGCGATCTTGTTATAACACCGGGGGGCTCAACGTCTGGCGGTATAAGCGGTGAGAATTTTGCCGTCAATTTTCCAGCGGAAAACATATCGGATGCAGCATCAGGTACTCTTGGCCTTATATTCGGCACAATCGGAGGAAACGTACTCGATGTCCAGTTAAGTGCTCTTCAGGATGATGGAAAATTAAATATCTTATCCAGCCCGTCTATAACCACTCTTGATAACCAGACGGCCTATACTGAAAACGGAGAACGAGTTCCATATGTTACTGAAGAAACAAGTTCAACGGGCGCGCTTACAAGATCGGTAAAATTCGAGGATGTTGTGCTGCGTCTTGAGATTAAGCCCCACGTCATTGACAGCAGAAATCTTAAAATGGAAGTTCTTGTAAAAAAGAATGAAGTTGACAACACAAGAAATGTACAGGGAAATCCATATATAATTAAAAAGGAAACAAAGACTACTCTTATAGTAAAAGACGGGGAAACCATAGTAATTTCAGGCCTGACAAAACAGAAAAAACAGGATTCGGGAAACAGTGTGCCCGTATTAAGCGATATGCCATTGATAGGCCGGCTGTTTAAGGGAACAAGCAAAAGCGAATCAATGGAAGAAGTTCTCATATTCATAACTCCTACGGTATTGCCAGTGCAAGCAACTTATACAGTATTGGAGAATAAAAATAATTAACTCTTTTACGCAAAAGTGATTATGGATTATTTCAGGATTTTAAATTTAAATCAGGAGCCTTTTTCAAACTCTCCTGAGCCGGAATTTTTCTTTCAATCCATGAAGCATTTAGGCTGTCTGCAAAAAATAGAACTTGCAGTACGCCTCCGCCGGGGTTTGAATGTAGTTCTTGGTGATGTGGGGACAGGAAAAACAACTCTTTGCAGGCAACTTATATTAAAATTTTCCGAATCCGAAGATGACAGCAATGATATCCAAACCCACCTTCTTATGGATCCTGGCTTTACAAGTCCTATCGAATTTTTGTCTGCAATAGCACAATCTTTCGGGATATCTTTGGCAAGCAATTTTGAAAGCGAATGGCAGTTTAAAGAAAATATAAAAAAATACCTTCTGCAAAAAGGAGTTGATGAGGCCAAAACAGTAGTTCTTATTATTGACGAAGGCCAAAAATTGCCGGATTTTTGTATCGAAATACTTCGGGAATTTCTCAATTATGAAACCAATGAACATAAACTGCTACAGATTATAATATTTGCGCAAAGAGAATTTGAGCAGACTTTAACAAAATATAAAAATTTTGCAGACAGGGTTAATCTTTATTATTATTTAAAGCCATTAAATTTAAGAGAAACTTTTGGCATGGTCAGATACCGAATCGCGAAAGCCGGCGATACGGTAAAGACGCCTTCCTTGTTTACCTATAGTGGTTTATTGGCGCTGTATTTTGCTACAAAAGGTTACCCGCGCAAAATAGTAACACTTTGCCATCAGGTTATGCTTGCATTAATTATTCAGAATCGTTCAAAAGCCGGTTGGTTTGAGGTTCGTTCCTGTGCAGGAAGGGTTACTACAATAAACAAAAAAGGTTTTGGTAGGTCTATAGCGGCAACTATTGTTTTGTTTGCAATTATTATCATATCTGCTTTATTTTTCATAGATACATCCGATATAAGGCCTGTGAAAAAGATGTTGGAAATAGCACAATATAACAAAATCATTCCGAACAAAGAAATATCAAGCAAATCAGAATATAAAAAAATCATTCCTGCCAAAGAAATATCAAGCAAATCAGAATATGATGAAATTATTCCTGTTGTTCAGGCAGAAGCTATTACAACGGATTTGATTGAGAATACACCTGCTAAGGAAATGACAGCGCCAATCCCACCGCAAATTCCGGTTCCTGAAAAAACTATGCCGGATCTTCTCGGAAAACTGACAATTAAAGACGGTGAAATAGTTTGGCGAATCATGAAAGATATTTACGGAGAATTTAGCAACGAAGTATTTCAGAAAGTTGTACTTGCGAATCCCCATATTAAAAATCTGGATAAAATTATGACCGGAGAGGTTTTGAACCTTCCGACTATTCCTGCCGAATCAAATCCCCTGCCATCGGGAAAATATCTTGTAAGAGTGGTAACTAATCAAGATATCCGGGCTATTTATGAGTTATACAATGGTTATAAAGAATTGTTGCCTTCTTTAGAGTTTCTTCCATACTGGAATAAAAGCGAAGGTATGGTTTTTGCTATTTTTTTGAAGAACGGCTATGAAAATATGGAATCAGCTAAAACCATAATAGACAAATTGCCTCATACTATTGCATCAAATGCAAAAATTTTTGAAAAACTGGATGACGGCACATTGTTTTTTTTGCAGAGGTATCAGGAAAGGGCTAATAAATAAAGTGACCATAATTTCTAAAAAGAAGCTGGGACAAATCCTTGTAGATGAAAAACTGATTACAGAAGAGCAGCTTAAAACCGCTCTTGATGAGCAGAAGAACAATAAACTGAAATTAGGGCAGTTTCTTATCAGGCGTGGAATAATTACCGAAGACCAGATGGTTGATCTTTTAGGCAGGCAGTTAAATATAAAAAAGTATCACCCTGATATTTATGCTATTGATCTTGAATTGTCGCAGCTTATATCCATAGAGCATTCCCAGAAATACCGGTTGGTTCCGTTAAATAAAAAGGGGCGTCTTTTAACTATCGCAATGCTTGATCCGCTTGATATCAATGCCATAGATTTTATTGAGTCAACGACTAATTGTGAAGTTGAAGTAGTAATTTGTACCGAGCGCGAATTTAATAATTTAATAAGCGGACTTTATGGCATACAGTCGGGTATCAGCGGCATAATGGAAAATATTAATGTTGAAACCAAACTGATTGCCGAAAAAGAGGAAGAGGAAGCTTCTCAGGATTTGCAACTGGCTTATCTTCAGGATATTGCCGGAGAGGCTCCGGTTATCAGAATAGTTAATTCCGTTTTTGTGCAGGTCATCCTCGAAGGTGCCAGTGACATCCATATAAGTCCGCAGCAGGATACTATTCAGGTACGTTTTCGCATAGACGGCAAACTGCATGAAGTGCCGTCTCCCGTGAAATCAATGTTTTTGCCCATTGCGGCCAGAATAAAGATACTTTCCAATGTGGATATAACCGTAACAAGAGTACCACAGGACGGACGATTTACTCTCAGGATGGAAAATAAAGAAATCAATGTACGCGCATCTTTTATACCTACAATTTATGGCGAAAATATAGTATTGCGCCTTTTAGATACCAGCGCAGGTATTTATTCTCTGGATCGCCTTGGTATGAACAAGGAGGATACCGAGAAAATAAGGTCTGCTATCAGCAAGCCTTATGGAATGATTTTAAGCACCGGTCCTACCGGAAGCGGCAAAAGTACAAGTGTTTATGCATTGCTTAGTGAACTCAACAGTCCGGACAGCAATCTCATGACACTTGAAGATCCTGTCGAGTATCGTATCCAAAATGTAAGACAGGTTCAGTTAAACACTAAAGCAGGAATGACATTTGCCAGTGGTCTTCGTTCGATCCTGCGTCAGGATCCTGATATAATTATGGTTGGAGAGATCAGGGATGCGGAAACAGCGGCAATTGCAGTCCAGGCCGCTCAGACCGGTCATCGGGTATTAAGCACGGTTCATACAAACAATTCCGTAGGAGCGATTACACGATTTATTGATATGGGTATAGAACCATTCCTTCTAGCTTCAACCCTTTTGTTGAGCATTGCCCAGCGGCTGGTCAGAACCGTTTGCCCTTATTGCAGAGAGCCATATAATCCGCCGGAAAAGGTACTTGCATCCTGGGGTGTTAAAAATTGGGATTCGGCTAATTTTCAGCGTGGTAAAGGATGCAACCAGTGCCTGAACACCGGATACAAGGGACGAACAGGCATATTTGAGGTTCTGGTTTGCGATGAACTTGTGCGTGATATGATTGTTAATAAAAAACCGGCGCACGAAATTACCCGTAAATGTATTGATGCAGGAAAATTAAGAACTTTGCAATATGATGCCGGAGAAAAGGCTCTTAAGGGGATAACAACTCTTGAAGAAGCCGGCTCGGCGGTAATTATGTAATGGTATAATTATGTCAAATTATTCATTCCAGGCTATAGACGCAAAAGGAGCTGTTGTTAAGGGTGATATAGAGGCTAACTCTTCCGATGAAGCGGCAAATATCATAGCTGATAAGGGCTATATACCCTATGAGCTGAAAGAAAAGAAACTAAAAGCTGCCAAATCAGGCCTTATGCTAAGAATCAATCGCAAGGTTAAAATAGCTGATTTGATAATATTTACCAAGCAGTTTCGGTCTTTGTTCAAGGCTGGGGTTCCTCTTGTTAGAGCTTTTCAGGTTCTGGAAGCTCAAACACAAAGCGATGCTTTAAAATATGCAATAGCTTCGATTTTAAAAAATATCAGGGAAGGAGTTACTTTATCCGTTGCCATGGGCAACCAGGAAAAAATATTTTCACCTTTATATTGCAGTATGATAAGAGCAGGAGAGATGAGTGGAACTCTTCCGGAAGCTCTTGAACGTCTTATTTACATGATTGAACATGAAGGAAAAATCAAGTCGGATATTAAATCGGCCCTTCAGTATCCTATTATGGTTACCGTAGCGTTGACCGGTGCTTTTTTCTTTCTTTTAAACTTTGTTGTTCCAAGTTTTGCAAATAATTTTTCTAAGGCAGGAATTGATCTCCCACTGCCGACCCAGATAGCAATTACGCTTCATCATTTTGTATCAGACTACTGGTTTTTAATATTAGCTTGCATTATTGTGGTAATTTTTGCACTCCGGCTCTGGCTTAAAACAGAAAACGGAAAGTATATGAAAGATTCTCTTATCTTAAGAATACCGGTAATCGGTCCGCTGTTTATAAAAGCCGCTATGTCACGTTTTGCAAGTATCTTTGGGATGTTACAATCAAGCGGCGTACCTGTAATGAGTACTATGAAGATTTTATCCGGAGTAATCGGCAATGCAGCTATTTCGCGGGAATTTGATCGGGTGCGCGATTATATGGGCGAAGGGCAGGGAATAGCCGTTACTTTGCAATCCGCAAAATATTTCACGCCAATGGTTATTGATATGGTTGCTATTGGGGAGGAAACAGGAAATCTGGAAGAAATGCTTCATGAGGTATCACTGCATTATGATGATGAAGTTTCTTATGCAGTCAAGGGGCTCTCGGAATTTATTGGACCTATTCTAATTGTAGGTCTTGCGGCAGTTGTAGGTTTTTTTGCATTAGCCATATTCATGCCTATGTGGGATATGACCAAGATGACAAAGTTCTGATATGAAAAAGAAAAATTTTCAAGTAAGTCTATATCTATTAGTACCGTTTACACTTAGTGGGCTTTCGCTTCTGTGTGTAATTATCACAGGGCGTATTGCTTATGATTTAGGTCCCAAAGCTTCGGATACTCCTTTGTTTATTTTATGGGGGTTTATTGTTGTTGTTATCACTTTTTCGGTAAGTATGTTGATTACCTGGCTTTTGTTAAGACCTGTAGCCAATTTTATTAAAAAGGCGGAAAAACTTCCTGTTTTCCCCAAGTCATCAATAAAAAGTGACTCCGGAACAAAAGATGTTTTGGAACATTACACTCAGGTATTTGATCAGATTACAAATATTTTGGGTAAAGTTGAAGCAAAAGAACTGTTTCCCAAAATTATTGGCCAGAGTAAAGTTATGAGAGGGATTTTTACTCAGCTTTTAAAAGTTGCGCCAACTGATTCCACAGTTCTTATTTTAGGTGAAAGTGGTACCGGCAAAGAACTTTTAGCTGAAAGCATCTATGATCACAGCCTTAGAAATAAAGGTCCGTTTATTAAAATTAATTGTGTTGCAATACCGGACAATTTACTTGAAAGCGAACTTTTTGGTCATGAAAAAGGTGCATTTACCGGTGCAATATCCCAGAAAATTGGTAAATTTGAAATTGCAAACGGCGGTACAGTGTTTCTTGATGAAATCGGTGATATGCCGCTTTCTGCTCAGGCTAAGATATTGCGCATTTTGCAGGAAAAAGAATTGCAGAGGGTTGGAAGCACCAAAACAATCAATGTTGATATCCGGTTTGTTGTGGCAACAAATAAGGATCTTCCTGAAATGGTAAAGAAAGGGCTGTTTAGAGAAGACCTGTATTACCGGATTAATGTTTTTTTGATACGATTGCCTTCGTTAAGAGAAAGAAAAGAGGATATACCTTATCTATCGGAGACATTTCTTGAAAATAATGCAAAATCGGTAACTCTTTCCAGCAAGACACTTCAGTTGATCACTGCATACAATTGGCCGGGAAATATAAGAGAGTTGAAAAATACAATAGAAAGAGCAGCCGTACTAACGGAAACCGACTTGATTGAACCGATGCACCTTCCTTCAAACATTACAAAAGATATTTCAGCAACCAATATTATAAATGAATTGTCTTCGGAAAATATGTCTATAGATGACCGTCTCCATGAAATTGAAAAGGGATTAATTATTGAAGCCATAAACCGGACAGGGGGTGTTCAAATAAGAGCTGCTGAACTTCTTGGGATTAACCAGAGAAGTTTATGGCATCGTATAAAAAAGTATGGAATTGATGTTACCGCATTAAAACAATCTACAAAAAATGTAGATTAAGCACAAAATAATGTATATTTCTCCATCTTGGGGGTTGATTGTTAATAAGTTTATCCATATTATTGTTTGTTGAAAAAAATACTCTTTTTTAGTTATTATCAGTTAAACAAGATATATGAACTCTGGTTTTCTTGCCCTTTGGTAAATGATTGTTTTAATAATCAGCTTAATTGGCATAGGATGTGCTGTATAAGTTAGTCAGAGAATGAAATAAGTTATAGAATAAGTTTTAAAGGGAGTAATAAAATGTGTGAAGTTATTAAATGTGGGCAAAAAGCAGGAGGAGGTTTTAATATGAGAGTTCAAAATAAAATTATAAACACGATAAAAAACGAAGAAGGCTTTACATTAATTGAAATAATAGCCGTTCTTGTTATCCTGGGTATCCTGGCTGCAGTTGCGATTCCTAAATATCTGGATATGAGGGAAGATGCTGTTAGAAATGCCGCTCTGGGTGCTATTTCTGAATTAAACGCCCGTGAGCGTTTGGCACTTGCGAAAAGCAAACTAAACGATGCCACAGCAAATGTTTATTATGTCGTTGATAGTTATGACCTTGGTGGTGACTGGGGCGGGGCAACATCTGAAGTTGCAACGGCGGATAAAAATGCAGATGTATCAGCACTTGGTCTTGATGTTCCTTTTAAGGGGAAAACTGTAACATTTGATAAAACCGGCGCTACCGATATAAATACACCGGCGCAATGGTCTCTCAATTCAGTTAACTAGTTGTGCAGGATATATATTATACAAAAGATTTAATATTAAGATATAATTTGCTGATATTATAGCTTAAATCTTAACTTCTTTGTAAAAAAGGTCGAGCTTTAAACTTAAGGGGAAATATTATAATATTATCAGCTACCCTCCGTGATCTTAGTGGTTTTAAAAAAAAGACAGTAAAGTAAAATGACTCAACACCCATATAACCCTTTATTAAAAGCTGAGGCTTATATGGGTTTTGGATTTCTGATTATCATGGTTAAATTCAGATGGCGTGCAAAGGGTTCTAATGGCTTTATGATGATCGAATTGGTAATCGTATGAAGCCTTTCTTGCTATTTTATCTTCCGATCGTTTAAGCAGATTCAAGCAATAAAACAACTACCCTTCACAAAAATATCCATCCGTGACTATCGCAAACTTCTCCTATAATGATTCCTTGACAATGGCGCATAAAAGGCGTACTATCAGCGCATAAATCAGGAGGGATAATTATGCTAAAAGGCAAAATAAATATTACTATGGACAGGGATTTAATCGAATATGCGAAGACTTATGCAGAAGAACAGCGGACGACTGTTTCTGAAGTCTTCACGCAATTCATCCTCAATGTTAAAAGAGTAAGGGAAGGTGATAATACTGAAATAATCATGGCAGATTCGGACTTCAGGGACGGCCTTCTGGAAACGATATCAAGGGTTAGAACCGGGGATATTAAATGGCACCGTTATGAAGAGGTATTTTAGTGGACGTCCGATTCACCGATACTTTTTTAGATTCCTTGAAGAAACATGCTTCTCTAAAGAGTGCTGTTCAAAAAAAAGTAGATATGATTATGATGAATCCGGTTCAGACAGGAGAGCCGCTGAAGGGTAATTTCAGGGGTTATTACAGTTGTTCAGTAAAAAAGAATTTCATTATCATTTACCTGTACTGCATGATTTGCCGCAGGAAAAAAGATCAGGAAACAGTTCTTTGTCATGATTGTGTATCATGCGGGGACGAAACTATTAAATTTATTGCGCTTGGTCCTCATGACAAAACTTATTGTAAAAGTTAGAAATTATACTTGCAAACTAATGTGATTAGTTCCATTTTGCGAACCCATCAGGCAACGTAAAATGCCTCAAATCTAACATATAAATCATAATATACCAAATAGTTATATGTATTAATCAAAATTTATGGAATTGCAATCCAAATATTTTGACAAATTTATGGAATTGATGTAATGACTGAATATGATCAAACGAAAGTATGACATTGCCGAATTTATTAAACCCCAAAAGGTTCTGGTAATCTTTGGTCCAAGGCGGGTGGGTAAGACCACCTTGCTAAATGATTTCTTATCCCGCACCACCCTGAAATTCAAACTTGATTCCGGTGATAATATTCAAATCCAGCAGGTATTAAGCTCTCAGGATTTTAAACAGATACTTGACTATGCAGCAGGTTACGACCTCATTGCCATAGATGAAGCCCAACAGATCCCAAACATTGGCATGGGATTGAAGATTTTGGTGGATCAAATGCCGAATTTAATCGTTATTGCAACCGGATCTTCCGCTTTTGATCTGTCAGGGGCTATCGGTGAACCTTTGACCGGCAGAAAGACCACGCTTGTCCTGTATCCCTTAGCCCAACTGGAGTTGCTTAACCATTACAATGCATTTGAGCTGAAACTTATACTTGAGGATTTTCTGATTTATGGTTCTTATCCGGAGGTCGTTACCGCTCAGGCCAGCCGGGACAAAATCGCCCTTCTGGAAGAACTGGTAAATTCCTACCTATTAAAAGATATTCTTAAACTTGACAGGATCAAGGGGGCAAAGTTGCTTATGGATCTTTTGAAACTGCTTGCCTTTCAGATCGGCGCTCAGGTATCATTAAATGAGCTATCCACACAGCTTCGGATTGATGTGAAAACAGTAGGGCGTTATCTGGATATCTTTGAAAAGGCATTTGTTATCAAGAGGATCGGTGGATTCAGCCGGAATCTTCGCTCGGAGGTTGTCAGCAAGGCAAAATATTATTTTCTTGATAACGGGATTCGCAATGCCGTTATTTCCCAATTCAATTCCATTGATAACCGAAATGATATTGGCCAGTTATGGGAAAATTTTCTTGTAACGGAACGATTAAAAAAATGCGCATATCATGACCTGTACGGCTCCTTTTATTTCTGGAGAACTTACGCTGGCCAGGAATTGGACTGGGTGGAAGAGCGGGAAGGCCGCCTTTTGGGTTATGAGTTCAAATGGTCGGAAAACAAGAGAAGGAAGCAGCCCAAAGATTGGCTGAAGAACTACGGCAATGCTGAGTTCCAAACAATAAACCGGAAAAACTACGCTGAATTCATTTTATAAAAACCAAAGAAATTCGGAGTATGAAGAATGTCCCGGGCAACTGTGGGGTACATTTAGAAATAATAATTATTAAGAAAAATCCAAATGCGGTTACCATGGCAAAATCATTTGTAAAAATTGATTTAATTTTGAAAGTTTGATATCATTTGACCATGAAACGAGCTGGTAAAATATACATAAATCAACATGGCTTTACCATGTTCGAATTGGTAATCGTATTAATCCTTCTTTCCATTTTTGCAACCGTTGTTGCCAGCAGATTCGGATCAAATGGAGTGGAAATAATCACAAATACGGATATTTTAAAATCTCATCTTCGCTATGCCCAGATCAAGGCAATGGGTGACATATTACAACCAAACAGCAACAAGTCCCGCTGGGAAATATATATTCCTGATACAACATCTTATACTCTTTACAGGCGTAACGATTCAGATGTCAGAATAGGATTTAACCTGCCGGATGAAACTCCTTTGTCTCCCACACATACACTCTTGTCCGGTGTAACATTAGCTTCCTCCAGAGATACTATAGCTTTTAACGACTGGGGAATTCCTGTGGATGGTTCGGGTGACCCTTTATCCGCAGATGTCACAATTACATTGTCGGACGGCTCGCAAACCGCTAGTTTAACCATAACAAAGAACACGGGATATATTCCATGAGAATAAAAACTGAATATAGCGCCCGTGGTTTTACGTTGATTGAAATTATAGTTACGGTTGTTATGGTAGCGGTATTTAGTGCCATGATGATTACATTGTTTTCCGATTCATTGATTAAAAGCAGTGATCCGGTTAACCGATTGCGAAAATCATCGGATTTAAGCAGAATAATGGCCAATATCACAGCAGATTACATCCCGTATCCCAAAAGGAAACCTTCGACATATTATGCTGTCGACAATAAAGTATTGCCGGTGGAAATGAACGGAAGGTTTTATATTTGTACAGGCAGCGGTACAAGCGGTGTATCAGAACCCGTCTGGCACGATTATGGTGTTACATATGATGGCGGTGTAACATGGAAGGCCGGTGTCTGGACTTCTTCAAATGCTCCATATGAAGAAGATGATATTGTAATTCGTGCAAAACCAAATGGTCATTTTTATCGTTGTATAACAACTGGGGGGTGTTCAACAGAACCGGACTGGACTTCTACAGTTTACGATGGTTCAACAGAATGGATTCGTCTTCTTGGGTATTTAAATTTTCAGATTGGAACGGCAGATTCAACAGAAAAAAACAACAGCTACGGACGATATTATGTAGTATTAAACAGATTTGTTAAATTTGATTCAAGTAATATAATTCAGCCTATTACAAGTGGCGAAGCGGAAAATATACTCCAGGTAAAGATAAAAAATGATGAAGGCGAAACACTGTCTGCGCTTTTTACCGTCAGAGAGGAATAAGGTTTTTGATTAATAATACAGTAATTAATAATCGGGGTTTTACGCTGATTGAGATAATTACCTCCATAGTCGTGGTTTCAATCATTTCCGTTGTGGCGGGAATGGGAATTTCCGAATTGGCAAAAGCTTATGTTATGTCAAAAAAAAATGCACAAACAGCACAACAGGGTCAGATTTCCATTGCAAGGCTGAAAAAGGAATTTTCCTCTATCAGTTCTATTACATGCGGAAGCGATAAAAAAATTACCTACAAAATCGACAGAGACTCATCAGGAACGGAAGATACCACTACTATTTACTGGACGAGCGGAAACAGTACTTTATATCTTAAAACAAATTCGGATTGTACCGATTGTTCTGTTTCATGCACAGGCGGTGATATACTTGCAAACAATGTAAGTACGTTTAATTTGACTTATTGTACAGATGCTGATGACACCAATTGCTCACCCACTTTTCCAAATAGTCCGGATTACACATCCGCAACTGTGATGCTTATGAAGTTTACATTGGTATTAAAAGGTTTTGAAGATGCTGCCATACCCATAGCAAACCCTGATATCGTTATTCTGGGCAGGGAAACCGGACAATAATCATGATTAACTTTAATAAAAAAGGATCTGCTCTCTTATTTGTGATTGTGGGAATTACCATGGCCGCTGCGCTGGGAGTTGGCATGTTTTATATGACATCTACCTCAACAATAGGCCAGGTGTCCGGAAGCGGTATTGATCGTGCCTATGATCTTGCAATGGCGGGCAAGGATTACACTCTTGCAAACTGGGACATAAGATCGCAGTTAAACAACCAGGAATTTATCATATCCGGTACGGAGCGGTTTGAACTTAAAGTTACGGATTTTGAAATCACATCAACCGGCATTGTTCAAAAGGGCACACCTTTTGAGACAAGAAAAGAAATCAAATTTGCATCACCGAGTCCTGCTAAACGGCACTTTTTAGATACTTTTGAGAATCTTGATAATTTTGATACGGGTACTCAGATAGGCTCACAAGCGCCTGCTCCGACTGATGGTGATAATGCCTTGGATATGGGATCTTCTCTTAGTGGTTTTGGTGCCGGTTCCGGCACATGGGGCTTTCTGCAGTTAAAGAGCGGCAGTGGCGGCGGGATTAACTTTACTCCATCATGGAAGGATGCAGGCCGCTGCCTTAGTTATGATTTGCAGGTAAAGATTAGAAATGGTGAGCCGTATTATATGGCAGGATTGAATTTCAAGGTCGCAGGCAGCGGGGATGACAGGGAGTTTTATGGGGTTTCATACTTAAAGACAAAACAAAAAAAGCCTTTTTTAGGGGGGCCTTGGAGTCAAGCAGATAACATCCCTTTAGGATTAACGCCTTGCACGTCTGACACACCTAGCGGTGTTTTCCAAGACCCTATTGGATTGGAATTGGAATGGCCTATCTTCTATTGGGTTCGATATTCAAGCCCTGCTATTGTTTTGTGGAAGAGGCAGGGTGGTGCTTTTACATGGCTCGCATATAAAGTACTGTCAGATACTGATTTTGTTGTAGACTCATCTGATAATCTTGTGCCTTGGTCCAATCTTCAGGTGCGTCTTATAGAAGCATATCAACTATCCTTTACAAACGGAGGAACTGCTCTAATTAATAATGCTATTATTGAAGGCAAGAACAGTGGTGCTAAAGCGAGAATTAGCGGAACTCCTATTATAACTTCAGGAAGTTTGTCAGTTGGCAATGCTGCCGGTAACCTGACAATTTCTTACTGGAATGGCATTCAGTTTGAAAATGAACAATTAACAGTTCAAAATACCGAGGTTGGAGCAACAGCATTTACACTTAATGATAGAAAGAATTACATCAGGGTATATTATAGTGATGACAATGGTGATGATATTGATGAAGATGGTAATTATATTAATGAAAATAATCACGGGACACCAAATAACAGTCCTATAGACAATAACAGGCGGAGTAATCCCCGTCTTATTACCGGTACCAATAACATGATTCACTGGCCCGTAGATAATGTAAGCAACTGGAATGATGTGAATGATTATATGACAGTTGTAACATGGGATGGAATTAACACAGAAATTGTAAGCCCGCCTGAACAGTTAGCAGAACTACTAAAAAACAGTATGGGTATTGATACTCTATCCGATACAATTATTAAAGATGGCTCTTTTCTAACCCCGGATACCGGTGCCATAGACCATTCAGGCATCGCACTTCACGCAACCGGGGATTTCGCCCATTACACGTATTTCGATGATTTTGCTGTTCAGTACTAAATCATACAAGTAAATTGATAAAGATGTTGTTATTTGCTGCAACGGTCAAGCTCTATATCTTCTTCCGAAACCGGATCTTCTATTGGTTCAAGGTGGGTAAACACGGTAACGTACATAACTTCTTTGCGGATATCTTCTTCCAGTTCCTCAAGCAGTTCGTGCCCATGCTGCACCGTCCATGTTCCGGGAACAAGAACATGCACCGATACAAAGCAGCGTGATCCGGCCTGTCTTGTTCGAAGGGCGTGATAATCTATTCCTCTGCTCTTATATTTTTCCAGAACTTCTATCACACCATTACATTTTTCATCCGGCAATGCCGAATCCATAAGCCCTAAAACCGAACGCCTGATCAGCTTAAAGCCCATCCAGCCAATATAACAGGCTAAGCAAAGAGCTACTATCTGATCCAGGGGTTGCCATCCGGTTAATGCAACTGCGCTTATTCCGGCAAAGACACCTATGGAAGTCCAGACATCGGTCATGAGATGATGCGCATCTGCTTCTAAAGTAACAGAATTGTTTTTCTCTCCTGCGGAAAGCAATATACGGGCAACCACAAAATTTATCAAAGATGCGATAGCAATAATAATCAAGCCGATTCCTATTTCCTGAATAGGTACGGGATTGATAAAGCGATTAACGGCCATTACTGATATACTGATTGCTGCAAGAAGAATTAGCACGCCTTCTGCGCCGCATGCAAAATATTCAGCCTTGCCATGACCGAAAAGATGTTCCTCATCCGGAGGGCGGGCTGCGATAGTAAGCATGGCAAGCGCTATTCCAGCTCCGAGCAGGTTAACCAATGATTCTGCCGCATCGGATAACAAACCTACCGATCCGGTAATAAAGTATGCGCTGCTTTTCAATACGATGGTGGAAATAGCTGCTAAAATAGACAGCCATGCATATTTAGTAATTGATGAACGGGCCATAGATTGTTCGATCTTACCAGCTTAAGAGTTTATGAGCTTTTTGCCTTTATACCTTTTTATTTTTAAGCAGTGCATCAAGGTTAGCAAACGGATTGTGAGTTAGAGACGGGCCCTGATCACTTCCTGGGTCTTCCGGGCCATACCATTGGGCATCCGTATTCCGCGAATGCTCATTGTCATGACAGTAGATGCACAAAAGCTCCCAGTTGCTGCCGTCCGGAGGGTTATTATCATGATCATGGTCCCTGTGGTGTACGGTAAGCTCCCGAAGCTTTTTGCCCTCAAATTCCCTGCTGCACTTTGCGCAAACATGCGGGAATATTTTAAGCGCCCGTTCCCTGTAAGTCTTTTCACGAAGTTCTCTTTCACGTCGGACTTCGGCAAGTATTTTATCAGCACCATCAGTTTTTGTTTGATTGTTATTTGTTGTCATATAAAATATTCAGTTTTTGTGGTTACGGTTGTCTTGATTTCGTTAAGTGTATTTTGAAGCGTTGAAATAACATTTTCACGTATATCACCGGCAACAACAAGATACATTACATCATCTCCGATTTTAAGGTCTTTACCCTCAAAAATTTCTACCAGGACTTCTATAATTCCAGGGGTTTTTTTACTTTTGGTTATTATCTCTTTTAATTTAATATGATCTACCGCAACTTTAATTCCTGAAACCTTACGGCCATCACGTGAAGTTCCTCTTACTACACCATTATGGCATAATATCATTCCGGCTTTGCCATAATCAGGATGTTTTTTTATTGTATCTACAAGAGAGTCCAAGCTCATTTATCATCTCCTTATTATTCAGTATGTTGTTTAATTTCTATATTAATATCTTCATAAAGTCAAAATTAATGTACTTGCGAGGAATAAAACTATCAGTTACACAATTTGATGGCAAATAAGTTCGCATTCATAAGATTACAAAGTCTCGATACCTTAACACCAGTATTGCCAAATGCTCGCTTAGGCAATAAATTTCCGGATTGTTTTTTTGTATCATTTGAGGCTCCTTACATGTTGTATCAAATATCTATCAGTATAAACTGAAACGTTTTGAAACTGGCTCCTTTGTTAACACTATAATCCAATCGCATTAACTTGAGAAATTCCTTCATTTCCCTTTTCGTTGTAATATGAGTTTGCATTGCTGTCATGTCGCACAGCGCCTTCTCAGGGGAAGCAGCTAGAAATTTTTTTTGATCGCCGGCATCTTCAATCCGAACCCCAATATTGAATACTTTTTTTGGGCTTATTATACTCCTTGCCCAACACATAAAGTCCCTTACCCTGACGATATCCTTATTCTTGAGAAGACCCCTGATCTTATCTCTTGGCTTTTTGTAGTCCCTTAACGCATGCAACAGCAAATTGTAATCAAACTCTGCGGGAAATTGAATCAAATTCTTCATGATATATCAACCAATATGTCTAATAAATTGGACTTACAGGTCAATTTGTAATTTGTTAACTGGAAATTGTCAGGAAAACTTTAACGAATTATATAGTTCCGGATACCGGATCAAGCCCGGTATGACAATCTGTGGAGTAGTTGCTAATGTATTAATACGCGATGCTTACGGGGAATGTATTCCGCCTATCACGCCTCAAGTCCTGCCAGCCAGTCACCTGCACGTAAAATATCTATTCCGGCCAGATGTTCTTCCTGGTGAAGATGGTGAACAAGCTGGATGCTTTGGGTATTTTTAAACTGACCGGCAAAATAATGCATTGCCCTTGCAGGAGTTTTGTCGGAAAGTTTTACCTCGATTAATTTATGGGGAGCCCCTTCCATGACTATAACAAAATCAATCTCTTTGCCTTCTTTGGTTCTGATATAGTTCAATTCGGCATGTTTCCCGCGCACATCGTAAAGATAATGCACATGTTTGAGCAGACATAAAGCGCAAGTATTTTCTAGCCTAACACCTTCGTTTCCTCTTACGAAGCCACTGTCATAGAAATAAACCTTCGGTTCCCGCAGAATTGAACGTGCAATGTTTTTATGATATGGACGAATAAGGAATATAATATAAAGGCTTTCAAGAACTGAGATATATTTTTTGACTGTATTGGGTGAAATTTGGAGGTCTTCTGCAAGCGAGGTATAAGACATGGAGGACCCCACTCTATAGCGTAGTAACTCAACAAGTTCCTTCATTGCCTTTAGTTCCTGAATCCTGCTAAAGTCAAAAATATCTTCTCTGATCAGGTCGCTATAATACTGATTTCTCCATCGCGAAGCTTCTTCTTCGGAGTCGGATAAAAAAGGCTCAGGAAAACCGCCAAAACTATTAAGCTTTTCTAATGCATCAAAAGGAGCCAGGTCGTTGGATAATTCCTTTACAGAGAATGGCAGAAGTCGTAAGTGAAGATATCTTCCCGCAAGCGATTCTCCGGCCTGACGATAAGTCTCTAACCTGGCACTTCCTGTTACCAGAATTGTCTGTCCTTCAAGTCTGGAATCGAAGGTTCCTTTCAAGAAGACTTTCCAATTCTTCATTTTATGTATTTCATCAAAAACAAGAAGTCCTGTATTCAAACGCCATGATTGCTGAAGGATTATCCGCCGGTCATTTTCGTTGTCATGGTTTAGATACTGTGGAGATGGAAACTCCTTCATTATTTCCTTGGACAAATATGTCTTTCCTACCTGGCGAGGGCCGGTTATGATAACCATTTTTTTCTTGAGATCTTTTACGATCTGATCATATAAATACCTTTTCATGGTGACTTTTTAGTAGTATTTTGCGGAAAAGTCAAGGCTAATACGCAAAACCTTGCGGATTAGTCGCATATTTATAGGGGTCATAATTTATAAATATATTTATTTTATTTTGTTATAATAGGATGTTATCATTTATAGAAATTGTGATAATTCTATTCCGATTACATCAATCTGTAATTGGAACATTCCGACAATTAAAATACATACTTATATCCTTGACCGTACAGAGCTAAAATTATAAATTGATATGCAAAATGCAATATAGCTTAATATCTTTTAAAAAGGCCTATGGATAATAACAAACCTCAAATACTTGCTCCTGCGGGAAATAAAGCTTCTTTTCTTGCTGCAATTGCTGCCGGGGCCGATGCCGTTTACTGTGGGCTTAAAGACTTTTCCGCCCGTATGGAGGCGAAAAATTTTACGATTAGTGAACTTGCTCCTCTTACAAGACTTGCTCATGATAATGGAGTAAAAGTATATGTTGCCATAAATTCTCTTTTAAAACATGAAGATCTTTTACTTGCCGCAAATCTTATAGCGCAGCTATCGAAGCAGGTTAAGCCCGATGGCCTCATAATACAGGATCTTGCACTTATTGATCTTGCAAAACAAACGGGATTTAAAGGCGAGCTTCATCTTTCTACGCTTTCCAATGTAACTTTTCCTGCGGCATTAAAGCTTGTACGCGAAAAGCTTAATATAGACCGGGTTGTTATACCAAGAGAACTTTCTATTGATGAAATTAAATCTCTTGCCGCAGCTTGCCCTGAAAAGCTATCTCTTGAACTCTTTATACATGGAGCACTTTGCTACGGAATTTCAGGCAGATGTTACTGGAGCAGTTATTTCGGTGGTAAAAGCGGGCTTCGCGGAAGATGTGTGCAGCCATGCCGAAGAATTTACAATCAGAAAGGCAAATCAGGCAGGTTCTTTTCCTGTATTGATCTTAGCCTTGATGTTTTAGCAAAGGTTTTACTGCCGGTTTCCAAAATAAGCGTATGGAAAATCGAAGGAAGAAAAAAAGGCCCTCACTATGTTTATTATACTGTAAGCGCTTATAAAATATTAAGAGATGAGGGAAGTGACCCGGTACAGAAAAAAAATGCTCTTGAACTGCTTTCTCTTTCTCTTGGAAGATCCGGCAGCCACTACAATTTTCTCCCGCAGAGGCCGCATAATCCTGTAAGCGCAAACAATCAGACAGGCTCGGGGTTGCTTATAGGTAAAATTAGCGGGCCTGGTCAAAACCCATGGCTTTCGCCCAATGAAGAGCTTTTGCCCGGAGATCTTTTGCGCATTGGTTATGAAGATGAAGCTTCGCACAATATATTGCGCGTGGGCAAATTTGTCCCCAAAAGAGGGCGCTTATACATAAAACCGCCAGCAGGGAAAAAATCTGCAACGGGATCTTTTGTGTTTCTTACAGACAGACGTGAAAAAGCTCTTGAAGATATGATATCCGGGCTTGATAGTAAAATAAAAGAAGTATCTGTGACAAATGAGCCGGAATTATCATTTACCCCAAAATTGCCAAAAATGTTTAAAGAGAAAAAATCAAATTACGAAGTTAATATTTACAGGGATCATGCGAAATTTAATAAAGGTGTGAAAACCGGTTTATGGTTTAATCCTGAATATGTTAAAGAAAATAATATTGATTACTCCTGTTACTGGTGGCTTCCGCCAGTAGTATGGCCTGATGAAGAAAAACAAGTTAAGGAAAATATAGATTTTTTACTTTCAAAGGGCAGCAAGAATTTTGTTTTAAATGTTCCCTGGCAGATTGCTTTTTTTAGCGGCATGAAAAATCTAAATATCTGGGCCGGGCCATTTTGCAATATAGCAAATGTTCTTGCATTAAAAGTAATACACTCTCTTGGATTTTCAGGCGTAATTGCAAGTCCTGAGCTGGGGCGTGATGATTATCTTAATCTGATACAAAACAGTCCGCTTCCATTAGGGATGGTTATTTCAGGAAACTGGCCTTTATCTATATCAAGAACGCTTTCCGACCAGGTTCAAACCGATTTTTCATTTATCAGCCCGAAAGGCGAGCATGCCTGGGTAAAAAAATACGGCTCAAACTTCTGGGTATATCCAAACTGGAGTATAGATCTGAAGGATAAAAAAGAAGAACTTATTAAGGCCGGGTACAGTATGTTTGTTAACCTTGTAGAACCATTGCCTGCTGATATAAGAATGAAAAAAAGAGAAGGCAAATGGAACTGGAAAATCGGATTGACTTAGCGGGGTTTGAATTACTCTTTAGGTTCAAGGTTCACAGTTGAAGGGTTCAAGGTTCACAGTTGAAGGGTTCAAGGTTCACAGTTCAAGGTTCACGGTTCAAGGTTCACAGTTCAAGGTTCACAGTTCAAGGTTCAAGGTTCACGGTTCAAGGTTCACGGTTCAAGGTTCACAGTTCAAGGTTCACGGTTCAAAGTTCACGGTTCACGGTTCACGGTTTACGGTTCACAGTTCACGGTTGATTGTCTTGAGCCCTTCATATTTCCTGAGATAATTAATAAATCAAGATCTTTACAATGTTTAATTTTCATCACTCTCTAACCTTGAACCCCTGAACCCTTCAACTGTGAACCTGAATATTTACCCCATAATCTAAAAGTATTTGCAAACAGGGTTTAAATCTTTCCTACTTCTTCTCAAGATGCTTTTTAAGCTGATCTTCGAGTTTAGCGAAAAGATTTTTTTGCTTTTCGTCCTGCTCTGCCTTAATGGATGCAACCTTTTGGACCAACTCTTTCCGGGAGTCTTGAAATTTTTTCAACTCTTCATCTATACTGCTTGTTTTAATATTTTTAGGGATTTCTTCTAAAGCAAGATGGTCTCTTAAAAAAATTCTTGTACCGAATGCGCCTTCGACAATTTCTATTACTCCGGTCTCATCAAGTTTTCTGCAAATATAATTGCCCTGCTCAAGAGAAAATGAAAGAAACTCGCAGATATTGCCTATAGACGGCGAGGCAGAATTACGATGTTCAAGAATCCTGATCGCAGCAACAACAAGATGAGCATCCGAGTAAAGGTCAGTATTTTTCATAGATAGTAATCTTAAATGGTGTTAATAAAAACTATTGAGCCAGTTTCAAAACGCCCCATTTTGGCCGATCTCTGCGTTGGGCTCAAATTTCAATCCTCGAAATACTCAATGTATTCCTGCGGTTGAAATTTTCGCCCGCCTTGAGCTTAACCAAACTGAAACATTTTGAAATTGGCTCTATTATAAACAATTTATAACCTGTATCTTGACATATAAATGGCGTGAGAGTAACATTTTTAAATATTTTGTCAAGCACCCGCCTTTTTAAAAATATTTTTAAATAAATAATAATGAAATGGCGTTTGAATAAAAACTGTAATATATGTTATCAAAATTTAAATTGGAATTTATAATTTAGGAATTTATATATGAAAGATAAAAGAGGCTTGTATTATTATCCTTTTCCTGAAAATCATAAAGTTAGGATGTATGTTAAAAAGCCAAAGGATGAAATCTGTTTCAGACTCTGGAATAATGATGATGATAAACTATGGGAAGAACACGGCTGGATTCCTTACAGCGCTGTAAAACAGGCGGCTGCGATCTATGATGGTTCCAGGTTTAACCCCAACGCAGCCTATGATATTGAGATTGCCGGAGCACTTATTGCGGAAAATCAGACTGTCAGAAAGTAAATCATATGAAAATAGCCATAGCGCAAATTAACCCTGTAATAGGTGATTTTGAATATAATTGTAACATGATAAAAAGCTTTGCTGATAAAGCTATAAAACATAACTGTGATCTGGTGGTTTTCCCTGAGCTTGCAATTACAGGTTATCCTCCCCGCGATCTTCTTGAAAAAAAGGATTTTATTGACACAAATCTTTCATATCTTTCCCGGCTTGTAGATGAAATTAGGGGGATAGGCGTAATCTGCGGTTTTGTGGATAAAAATACCAGTAATGAAGGAAATCATCTGTATAATTGTGCGGTTCTTTTTGAAAACGGAAAAACACTTCATAAAGTTAATAAAAGACTGCTTCCTGCATATGACGTGTTTGATGAAAACAGATATTTTGAAGCCGGTTCAAAATTTACTCCTTATATCTATAAAAATAAAAAAATCGGTATCGCTATATGTGAAGATACATGGAACGATAATAGCAGCCTGGAAAACATACATTACCATTTGAATCCGGTTAGCCTGTTGATAAAAGAGGGCGCAGAACTGCTGATAAATATCTCAGCATCCCCGTTTCATATGGGAAAACAGCAATTCAGATTCAACATGTTCGGCTCTATTGCACGCAAATATAAAGTGCCGTTTATTTTTGTAAATCAGGTAGGAGGAAATGACAGCGTTCTTTTTGATGGAACAAGCGCTGTTTTTGATAAAAATGGTGAAATAATAGCTCTTGCCCGCGATTTCAATGAAGATATGATTTTTTATGATACAAAAGATCAATCCGGCATAAATTTGAAAGAAAACATACATACTGTATCCAAAAGTGATACGGAGTCAGTTTTAAAAGCACTTATAATGGGAACGTATGATTATGTTAATAAATGCGGTTTTTCCAAAGTAGTACTTGGTTTAAGCGGCGGGATTGATTCGGCACTTACTGCATTTGTTGCGGTGCGAGCCATGGGCCCTGAAAATGTGCTGACAGTGTTTATGCCCTCGGCATATACATCAAAAGATAATTATGAGGATACCGAAAAACTTGCGGCAAATATTGGAACAAAATATGATGTAATCCCTATCGACGATATTTTTGCTCAATTTTTAAAAGTTGTTTCTCCTTCATTTAAAGAAAATGAGCCTGAAGTAACGGAGCAAAATATACAGGCTAGAATTAGGGGAACCATATTGATGGCATTGTCAAACAGAGAAAACCGTATACTTCTTTCAACCGGAAATAAGTCAGAGCTTGCAGTCGGTTATTGTACTTTGTACGGAGATATGAACGGTGGGCTTGCCGTAATTTCAGATATCCCCAAAACTCTTGTATATGAAATAGCGCATTTTATAAACCGCGATAAAGAAATCATTCCTGCCAATATAATTAAAAAAGCTCCTTCCGCCGAACTAAAACCTGATCAAACAGACCAGGATGATCTTCCGCCCTATGATCTTCTTGATGCCATTTTAAAGGGATATATTGAAGAGCTTAAAGGTGCAAAAGAGCTTATCGCGCAAGGTTTTGATCCTGAAATAGTAGAAGATGTAATTTTACGGGTTGATAGAAATGAATATAAGCGGCACCAGGCAGCTCCCGGCCTGAAGGTTACATCAAAGGCTTTTGGTTATGGCAGAAGATATCCGCTTGCACAAAGATATACGCAAAGATACCTTTAAACAACTGTAAATATTATAGGTTCACGGTTCACGGTTCACGGTTCCAGGTTCACGGTTCACGGTTCCAGGTTCCAGGTTCACGGTTCCAGGTTCCAGGTTCCAGGTTCCAGGTTCAAGGTTAGAGAGTGATGAAGGGCTCAAGATAATCAACCGTGAACCTGACAACCTGAGTAGTTACAAAGAACTTAATTCTTTTTCCCTTCGATTCCTTTTTTATATGAATTTTTTCCATACCAGTTAATTTGTCTGCAAATACCTCTGATTATACTAACTTCTCCGGCACGAAGTTCAACCCTTGTAAAAAAATGCCGTATTTTATTCATCCAGTAATCGGGATTTTCATGATTAATATAATCGATTTTGACAAGTGTTTCCTTTACCTGCTCATACATTCCGTCAAGCTCATGCCTTGAGGCAAGCCTTGGAGAATATTTTGTTTTTTCTTCTATTCCTGCAAGAAAAAGCTCATAGCACACAAGCAAAACTGCCTGAGAAACATTAAGAGAGGAAAAATCCGAAGATGGAATATTGATTAGCTCATGGCAAAAGCGTATGTCTTCATTTATAAGCCCTCTGTCTTCGGAACCGAACAAAATTGCAATACGGTTGTTTTGAGAAAGATCTGCAAGCTTTTTTGCCATATTCGATGGAGTTGAAACCACAGCCCGCTCTCCGCCAAGACGTGCTGTTGTTCCGACTACATAATTATATGAAGAAAGAGCTTCTTTAAGATTTTCAAATATTTTTACACCATCAATGACATCGGAAGCAAAATGTGTTGCAAGCTTTCGGATTTTATTAAGGTCATAATTTTCAGGTGAAACAACTACAAGATTTGTTATTCCCATATTAAGCATGGCCCTTGCAGCTGATCCTATATTTTCAGGAAACCTGGGCCGGACCATGACAATTGTAATGTTATCTGGATTGACTTTTTGCGCCATCAGCCAGTTATTTCAAAGCTGTTAAAAAAATAACCTATTTCAAAAGCAGCTGTTTCGGGTGAGTCTGAACCATGCACAATATTTTTTTCTATATCAGTCGCAAAATCCGCACGAATTGTTCCAGGAGTTGCTTCCTTATAATTTGTTGCTCCCATTAATCCCCTGTATTTTGAAATTACATCTTCGCCTTCAAGCACCAACGCAACAATCGGGCCGGTTGACATAAAATCGGTTAAACTTGCAAAAAAAGGACGCTCTTTATGAACAGAATAAAAGCCTTCAGCAACTTTTTTTGTCAAATGAATCATTTTCATGGCTACAATTTTAATACCATTTTTCTCCAAACGGCTAATTACGTCTCCGATCAGAGAACGTGATACTCCATCCGGTTTTATGAGAGATAAAGTTCTTTCCATAATTTATATAATCCTTTCAAATATTAAGGTTTTTAAGCCAGTTATTTATTGTTTGCGCAGACTTACCAGAAGTGGGTAATCAAGTCAATAAAGGCTTATAGCGATTTTTAAAAGATTATTTTGATTCAAATTGGAATTGTTTGGTTATTAGTGCATATACGGTTTAACATGTTAAAAAATATTTATCGTAAAATTATTAGATACCTGATACATAATGTGCTATGCTAAAAAAATTCAAAAATTTTTTCTATATCGGCTTATGTCTAACTATCTTGATTATTAAGGAAATATAAATGATATCTCGTATGCGGTTGCCTTTAAATTTTTGCCATGCATGGTATTATTCGTTTATCTTGTTTTTGATAATAATTCTCTTTTCCCCAGGTGTTTCAGCTGATGGCGATGTCTCTTTAGGTGCTGAGGCTACCAAAAAAATCCATATTATTGCAGACAGCCTGATTTCTGACAGTAATGCAAAGTTTGCTGAATTTATTGGAAAAGTTGAGGCAACTCAGGGTGAATTTGTTATAAAGTCGGACAAATTGAAAATATTTTACAAAGGTAAAGCAAAAGATCAGGCAGCATCAGGAACTGATGAAGCGATTGAAAAAATTGTTGCTACCGGAAATGTGAATATAAAATCCAAGGACATGACTGCTGTTACAAAAGAGGCGGAATATATTTCCGATACTATGATCCTTACGTTAAGAGGTGAAGGCTCAAAGGTGGTTGAGCAGAAAAACTTTATAACCGGATCTAAAATAATCGTATATCGTAAGGAAGGTAAAACAAAGGTTGAAGGAGATAAAAACGAAAGGGTAACAGCTGTTTTTTATCCAAGAGAAAAAAATGAACTAGCAAATAAAGAAAAGAAGCCTAAGACCGAAATACCGGAAAGCACTGTTGTAGCAGCAAAAGAAATTGAACCCAAAAAGCAGGAATTGCTCCCGGAAAAAACAGCTGACATGGAAAAAGAAAAACCTTTGTTAAAGGAAGCCGTTATAGAGCCAGAGCCGATTGATCAGCAGAATACCGGTTTATCCATACCTGTTGGGCCTGTTGCTGTAAATATTCCAGTGGTGGAAGATAATGCAAAACCGGAAGAAGCCGCTGAAAAAATTATTCCCGGAAGCCTTAAAAAGAGTGTAGGTATAACAATTTTTGAAGACAAAACCATTTATGGTGCAATGGGTTTTAAAGAAACTCTTTCCAGAGAGTTTACCCAAAATATTAAAAAGAATTATCCTGATTTACTTTTTTTAAAAACCGGCAATAAAAATTATCCTTCGGCTTTTGTAGAACTTCCAAGACTGGCATCAGGAAACATTGATTCATATGAGCTTTGTGAGGCAGGCAGGCAATTAGGCCTGACTTCAATCCTGGCAGGATCGGTAATAGACATAATAGCCAGTGATGAATCCCGCGGTATATGGTTCTGGAAGAAAACAGTTCCTGAAATAAGCATGACTGTTCGTATTGAACTTTTTGAAACCGAAACAGGAACAAAACTTTTCGATGAAAATTATACTTATAAAGCAGATTCCGACAAAGCCGGGGTTGAACTTGTAAAATCCGGTAAACTCGATGCAGTTTTTCTGAAAATGGCTTTGAAACACTATATGTCATCGTCTGTAAGCTCTATTTGCAACATCATGAAGGAACAAAAGTGGAAGGGATTTATTTCATCGGTTTCTGACAACAAAGTAACCATATCATCCGGAAAAAATCTGGGGCTTGTTTCAGGCCAGATATTTAAAGTTTTTGGAAACAGCGTAATGAGTGGAGTGGACAACCGGAAATTTGTAGTGCCTGGGCTAAAAATTGGAGAAGTCAAAATAACCAAAGTCTTTGATAACAGCTCCGAGGCTGTTATAACATCGGGAAGTGCTTTAAAGGAAGGTTATTCTATAAGGCCGAAATAAGACTGATAAGTTTGTAAGTTCACGAGCTGATAAACCGTTAATTAGCCAGGTTCCACAATACTTTTGTCAGTTTATTCTTCCGTCTAAACCAAGCGCCTTTAAGCAAGCATGGGTAGCTCCTATTTATGACCAAGTTTATCCATAGCTGTGGCAAAAAGCATGGCAATATCGGGATTCGATTGCCCTAATCCTCCGGATGCTGTCCAACCTCCATCTACAGGCAGGTTAATTCCCGTAATATAAGACGCCTCATCGGAGGCAAGATAGACTGCGGCTTTGGCAACGTCCTCCGGAGTTCCTATTCGTCTGATCAGCAGACAGTCGGTAAAAGGTTTTTCACCTCCGGCAACCAACAAGCCATGTGTAGCCGGAGTATCGATCATTCCTGGTGATATGGAATTGACTCGAATGTTGTAAGGGGCCAACTCCACAGAGAGATGGACGGTCATGCGGATAACTGCACCTTTGGCAACGTTGTGGACAAGATTTCCGGGGCAGTTGCCCGGCATTCCGGCACCTATCATTCCAGCAATTGAACCGGTGTTTATGATTACCCCACCGGATTTTCGCTTGAAAACAGGCAAGGCATGTTTGACTGCAAGAAAAATAATCGTTACTTCATTGGCAAGGTCGTAGTCCCAATCCTTTCTGGTAAGAGTTTCGATAGTACCTCCTCTCCCACCGGATGCGTTATTATAGAGGATGTCGAAATCGCCGAATTGCGCCACAGCAAAGTCCAGCCAGCTTTTGACTTGTTTCTCATCGCTAAGATCTACCGGCTGTATAGAAACCATGTTTCCTCCTTCAGCACGAACCATCTCAACGGTTTCCTGTGCAGGCCCTTTTTGTAGATCACACCCTACAACCTTGGCTCCCTCCCGGGCGAAGGCCAGTGCCGCCGCTCTTCCTTGTCCACTGGCAGTACCTGTTATAAGTGCTACCTTGCCGGCTAACCTATTAGCCATAACTACCTCCTCCATGTCTTATTGCAAAAATTATTGATACAGATATTTATGGCATAGTGCCAAACACCATCGTAGGCAACAATATCTTGCCTTTATTATAAATAACACAGCCTATGTGTTCAAACCTTTCTTTTGGGCTTCTTTTCGCAATTCGGAATATACTTCCAGATGATCGATTTCAGCGGCGGGGCAAACATTATTGCAGTTTCCACACATGATGCAGGCATAGAGACCGTTTTGAACAGCTTCTAAAACCCTGTCAGCTTCGTCAAATGGGTCGTAGTAACGTAATCCTAAAGCTATAATACCTGCGGGTCCTATAAATTTTTCAGGGTCCTTATCTTCATTGATGACCGGGCAGGCGGCAACGCAACTTAAACACCTGCAGCACCATTCCAGGTTACCAATTTTTTTGGCCAGGGCCGGGTCCATAACTGCTGTGATGTCGCTTTGTACAAGGGGTTTTGATCTTACCCTTGCTTCTATTTTGGCTATTCTTTCCAGGATTTTGCTCTTATCTATGATAAAATCCCGAATTACAGGAAAACCTTTTAAGGGTTCAATAACGATATCACGGTCATTCTTTATGGGAGTATAACATGCCATCATCGGTTCACCGTCAAGCATCATTGCACACCGCCCGCATACTCTTCCCCTGCATGAATAATCAAATGCTATTGCTTCATGGTTTTCATGGACATATACGAGTATTTCAAGAACCGTTATATTTTTCTTCCAGGGAACATTATAAGTCGTGTAGTAGGGCATTGCATCTATTGCCGGGTCGAATTTATATATCTTTACATTCATCCCTTCTTTCCTTTATATATCCTTTCAGATAAGGTTTTTGGACTGCGTTATCAGTCGCCCCCCTCCGACAACGTACCAACTGTACGCTTTACTCAGGGGGGCTCCTTCTGGCCTTGCCAAAAACATTATATGAAAGTCTACAGGGTAAATTTATTGTCTATGAATTTTTTTATCTGTTCCGGAGAATAGTCCAGACATACGATCGGTTTTTTCTCAAGATACATTTTCCCGTTAACCAGTTTAACGGTAATATTACACAGCCAGTTATCGTTATCCCTTTTGCTATAGTCCGATCTGTAATGCTGACCCCTGGTTTCCGTTCTCATTAATGCCGCCCGGCACATGGCTTCGACCATATCAATCATGTTATAATTTTCTAAGGCTTTATACCAACAATATGCCACGTAATACTTTATATCTTGTGTGGCTTTTCTTAAATTTCAATGCGGATTCCCACCGCATATTTATTATTTCTTCACTACCTTATCGAAATCAATCCCAAGATCCTCCATTACAACCTGAACCGCTGCACGGCCGCCACCTACTATTCCTGTGCCCGGATGGGAACTCGAACTACTCAAGTATAACTTCTTCAACGGCATCCTGTAATTCCATCCGGGAAGAGGACGGTTGCCGGAAAGCTGCCAGTTAAAGCATCCTATATGGCCGATATCAGCATGAACAAATGCTGGATTGTGCTGCTCAAAATCCAGCGGCGTCATAAACGACCTTCCCAGAATATTATTATCACCCATGTTAGTCGTTCTTTCACGCAGATGACTAAGAATACCGTCTGCTACCTCCTGACCCTTCTCTTTCCACATCTGTGCTCCTCCGTCAGCCAGATCGTAAGGAGCAAAACCATAAAGATAAAGAGTATGTTTGCCAGCAGGAGCTCTCGTCTTGTCCCATTTGCTATATGAAATGCTAAGATAAAGATCGTCCCTCGGATATCCGAGATCAAGTGCATGAAACGCATTCCAGTATTCTTCCTTGCTACATGATGAAAATTCAATCCAAAAAGCATCGTTTACATCTTTGTCGCTACTTTTAAATTTTGGGACCTCATTTAATGCAAGATGCTGATGTATAGGCGCAAAATTTGAGGGAGACAGATTCTTTACACTTTGTGCAAAACCCTCAGGAAGCGGATGTCCGCCGGTCATGCCCGGAAACATCTGCTTAATGCTCATACCCGATACTACCGCCTTGCCGGCCAGTATCTCTTCTCCTGTTGTTAATATAACACCTGTTACCTCATCATCTGATATCTTGAATTCCTTTACCGTGCTCGATAGTTTGATAGTCCCGCCGTTGGCTTCTATCAGCCTGCCCATAGCCTCGCTTAACTCGCCTGAACCGCCTTCAGGGATACCTCCACCATATTTGTGAATCATCGGAATGAATATAAACAATGTAAAACCGGTGCCTTTTACAAATGGGTTAATCATAGCTTCCGATGCATATCTCGAAAGAGCTATTTTGATCTTGTCGTTCTCAAATATCTCATCAACCACATCCCAGGCGCTTATCATCTGTGCTCTTATCAACTCACGACCCTCGGGGCTCTGATCCATCATCGCCATTTGAGCTCCAAAAGGCGGTGGAGGGTTGAACATACCCATTGTCAGCATGTCGAGCATCCTTATCGACCAGTCGTGAAATTTTCTGTAAGCCACTGCATCATGCTCGGAAATCTTTGCTATGGATTGACAGGTCTTGTCCAGGTTCTGATGAAGTACAAAAACTGAATCATCATCAAAAATTACCCCGGTCATAACCTCAGGTTTTAAGTACTTCAGTCCGTATTTTGCTTGCAGCTCAAGTTCATCATCCTTTATTACAGGGTTGGGCGCAATAAAGCCATGCCAGGTGGAACACACATCGTGTTTGAACCCGGGCAGCGTTAACTCTCTGGTCTGAGCTCCACCTCCGATCTTATCCTGATGTTCCACAACACACACGTTAAGTCCCGCTTTTGCAAGATAAGCACCAGCCATTAATCCATTATGACCTGCACCAGCTATGATTACATCATACTTTGACATATTATTTCCTTTCCGATTATTTTTTTTAAATAAACTTAATGAAATTACTTTTTACGAATCCGGATTACTTAGACAGCAGTAAGAAATTATTGACAGTAAAAAAGCCGGGGTCCAGTTTTGAAGCAGGTATAAACAGGAAATCTTCTTCCGGGTCCGTTGATCGTGATACGCATGTAGCATGGCGGGCTTTTTCATCAATAAAAAGCATAGCATCATGATCCCCTGTATTATTTTTACCGGTCGGCACCTCACTGTAGTGCACTATAAAAGAGAGCCATGTACGGAAATCGCCGGATTTTTCATATACCTCTTTGTACCATATGGTATAAGTTTTCTGATCGATATAGTTTACATGCAACCCCCAGTTATAATACGGATCTTTAGGCATCTGTTCCACAATCCATACTTTTCTTGGAACATAGGTAATATTAAGAGGAGTCCATGATGCGCCCTCCCATTTTGGATCATCGAAACCTAATTTGGGGTGAGTGCCGGTATAGGGAAAGGCCCTTTTCATCCTTCCATCCGGAAATTCCTGTGCCGGAAGTATATTTGGACTGGTAAATGAAACAAGAATTGTCTTTTCGCCGATATATTTCCAATTCATTGTGCGGGTTTTACCACTCCACAGATAATTTGTATCCCTCCATGAATCAGAGCCCATATAGGGGTCAGACTTCATCCCTGAACCGGTTTGACGAATTCTTCGAATGGCAGGAACATAGACATAACTGCTATCTTCCCTTTTGTCCATATAGATGTATGTCAATATATTAGTTCCTTTGGCACTCATCGGATCCAAAGTATTTGAAAATTCGTACTGCAGAGCCTTATCAGGATTACTTATCTCCTGACCAGGCGGCCGGCCATTCATATACAGGCGCTGATCCAAGCCTTGAACATAACGCTCTTCCCTTGTTTTATCTATCCACATAATACGGGTTTTATCTCTTGAACCCATAAAACGATTTCTTTGGAATTCGAAGTTATATATGATTTTTACCCCGGCCTTTGGATCTTTAAGATCAATGTTGGGAAAAGGATAACCGTAAATATTTTCCGGGTATTTTCCAGTGCGTTTATCGATCAAATCGCCATCAGGAGTTACGTCAAATTTTCCCTCATTCTTTGGGCCTGCCGCAAGAAAACCGTTAGTATGTTTGTATTTAAAGTTTATTTTTCCCGGTGTAATAAAATAGTCACCTTGTTCAATTGCACGGTACATAGCAGGAATGAGCAGATCTTTGTATTGACTGCAGTTGGTCTTGTCTATCAACTTGGGTAAATCCATAGCCCAAAGGAGATTACCACCACACAAAAGCAGAACAAATAACGAACACAGTGACAACCCAAAATACTTCAAAATTCTCGTTCGTTTCATTTTCTTCTTTTCCCCCTTCAATTTTCATAATTGTTATATTTTTATCTTCATCTTCGCTATTGAACAGCCCTTTTGAGGAGGCTCTTATCAAATAACAAGCGCTGTCAGGCAAGACATACAACAACAAAAGGGCTGTTTAATGACGAAGATAACCTCATCTTGTAAAGGTTCACCCGACATCTTCGATCTGTTTTGGTATTAATAATTATCTTCCCATCAAGGCATACTCGCTCCACCATCAACAGATATGGTCTGACCGGTAATAAAGGAACCTTCATCTGAAGCCAAAAGTATGGCCATACCGATATAATCCTTTACCGAAGCGGTCCGTCGCATGGGGGTTGTGTTCACTATCATTTGAATGATTTCTTTCGGATATTTGGATTCCGAGATCAGTTTGGTGTCAGTTGTCAAACCACAGGCAATGGCATTCACATTAATCCCCATCGGACTTAGTTCAGCTGCCATAACCCGGGTCATGGCAAGCATCGCCCCCTTTGTTCCGGAATAATCTGAATTCAGTGGTATACCCACTCTTGCCTGGGCAGAACATATTCCAATAATCTTTCCGTATTTCTTCTTAACCATTTCTCTTGCCACAAGCTGAGTGCAGAAAAAAAACCCTTTCTGGTTTATAGCTACAACACTATCAAATGTTTCTTCGTCCTTTTCAAGAAATGGAACTGATGAACCGCTGATAGCGGCATTATTGACAAGTATATCTATCTTTCCGAACTTTTTTATGGTTTTATCTATCATGCCTTTGATATCTGAGATCACTGATACATCAGATTTCAGAGCAAGGACTTCAACACCAACAGCCTTTATGTCTTGTTCAGCAGTTTTGAGCCTTTCTTCATTCCGGGCAGTAATTACGATATTAGCCCCTTCATTTGCCATACCAAGGGCGATAGCCTTGCCGATTCCGGCACTGCCACCCGTTATAATTGCAACCTTATCTTTTAGTTTCATGGTTTAGTCCTTTGTTATAGCTGTTACCACCGGGCAAATTACCTCATCACACTCAATTTGTATTCTGATTGCCATATTAAATATTAGATGATTGCTTAAATCGTGCCAAAGTATAATATATAATAATATCGTATTGTTAAAAATTATATATAAATTAATATCTTTCATATGAAATAATATCATTTTTATAAGAATAAATAATGTGCTATAAAATTGTATCGGTATCCCCGTTTACTTATAATTGTATAGAGCAGAGCCACTTTCAAAACGTTTCAGTTTGGTTAAGCTCAAGGCGGACGAAAATTTTAACCGCAGGAATACATTGAGTATTTCGAGGATTAAAATTTGAGCCCAACGCAGAGATCGGCCAAAATGGGGCGTTTTGAAACTGGCTCAGCAGGATAATTTTATGGATATAGAAGATACAAACGAATTTTACCGTCAGGCGACTATGCGGATCTGTGGGAGCCTGGATATAAAAACTGCCATGTGGAATACTCTGGAATATCTTGAAAAATTTATGCCAATAACAGGAATGAATCTTGTGCTGGGTGAGCCGGGTGTTCCTGCTATAGAAGCATTGGCTCAGGTCAGCCGTTATAAGATAGAAAAGAGTGATCAGATTATTCCTCTGCCCCCGGAAATCCGGTACGAGGTTGAAAGCTATTGGGCAAGTTTAGATGATGTTATAATCGTCAATAACCCTGAGCTATTTCCGACTATGCTGAAAGTAGCTTTATTGTTTGATAAATCCAGGTTTGGCTTGTCAAATATGACCATGCGCTTGAAAATACAAGACAAAAGGCTGTTTGCCCTGGTAGTTTATTTAAGCGGGCCAGGACAATATAAAAGTGAACATGCAAATCTTTTGTCGATGTTGCATGATCCCTTTGCCATCGCTACGTCAAATGCTCTTCGACATCAGGAGGTGCTGAAACTAAAAGAAATGCTGGCAGATGATAACCGGTATCTTTATCAGGAAATGCTTCATATTTCCGGTGATGAAATCATAGGTAAAGATGCTGGGCTAAAGCAGATTTTCGGTATGGTCTGTCAGGTAGCTCCTGTAAATATTCCGGTTCTTCTGCTTGGTGAAACCGGAGTGGGCAAAGAAGTAATTGCCAATGCCATCCATTATTCTTCTCCTCGAAAAAATCAGCCGTTTATAAAGGTTAATTGCGGGGCAATACCTGATACATTGATTGACAGCGAACTTTTCGGACATGAAAAAGGGGCTTTTACCGGAGCGTTATTTCAAAAACGCGGCAGATTTGAGCGGGCACATAAGGGAACCATACTGCTGGATGAAATCGGGGAGCTTCCGCAGGAAGCACAGGTAAGACTTTTGCGAGTATTGCAGGAAAAAGAAATTGAACGAGTTGGCGGTGTCATGCCTATACCTATAGATGTAAGGATTATTGCCGCCACAAACAGGGATCTGAAAAGTATGGTAAATTCGAATCGTTTTAGAGAAGATCTCTGGTTCAGGTTGAATGTGTTTCCACTCAAAATACCCCCATTACGGGAAAGAAGGGGTGATATCCCGGAACTGGTTCATTACTTTATAAATCGAAAATCAAGAGAAAGAAATATATCTCCTCCTCCAACAATTGAATCCAAAACTATTGAACAGTTAAAAGCATATAACTGGCCGGGTAATGTACGAGAACTTGAAAACTATGTAGAACGCATATTAATTCAATATCAGGGTCAAGATATTTCCGCTCCACTCATATTTGAAGATATTATTTCGCAAAAAATAGAAACGGAAAATTATAGCCAACCGATTAATATCAAAGAAAATGATGTAGAATGCAAAGCTATATCGCATTTAACGGAGTTAGCCAAGATCATATTTTCCCAATTTGATACAGAAAAGCTTAAATTTTTGGCAGATAAAAACGAACCTTTGGAATTGGAAGAAAATCTTTCATTACACATTCAGAAAGTATTGAAACTGACTGGCGGCAAAATAAACGGGCCTGGAGGAGCAGCTGAACTTCTTAATATAAATCCAAATACACTAAGAACAAAAATGCGAAAGCTGGGGTTATTAAAAAAAAGAGATAGAAAAAAAGCATAAATCTTACAATAGAGCCACTTTCAAAACGTTTCAGTTTGGTCAAGGTCAAGGCGGGTAAAAATTTTAACCGCAGGAATACATGTAGTATTTCGAGGATTAAAATTTTTACCCAACGCAGAGATCGGCCAAAATGGGACGT
>Ga0180007_10001191_pt1 | contig 37075 bp, 31 predicted proteins | sample MM_PC_MetaG_FD_121122 | JGI IMG/M metagenome (GOLD analysis project Ga0180007, IMG submission 121122) | Groundwater microbial communities from the Aspo Hard Rock Laboratory (HRL) deep subsurface site, Sweden - MM_PC_MetaG | ecosystem: Environmental > Aquatic > Deep subsurface > Groundwater... | reverse complement strand
TTGTGCTGCGTGTCCCCAGGATTTATCCTTTCAGGAGAGTATGCAATGCTAAATTCTGTTCCGCATTTCAAACCAGATCCGCTTTCTAATATCGGCTTCATTACTTCTTCTGTGATGCCAGGATAAACTGTTGACTCTAAAATTACAATAGAGCCTTTTTTCAGGTTTTTGCCGACAATTTCCGAGGCAGATTCTATCGGCTTCAGGTATGGCTTGTTTTTCTCGTCAACAGGTGTTGGAACGCAGATGATGACAAAATTTGTTGATATTTTATTTGGATATGATGTTATCTGCAGTGTCTTTGCCAAAGCATTTTTTATCTCCTGGCTGTCACTCTGCCCATTGGCATCATTTCCACTGTTCAGCTGTCTCACTTTCTCTTCGTCTGTATCAAAACCAGTGACTTGAAAGCCTGCTTTTGAGAACGCTAAAGCAAGCGGTAAACCAACATAGCCTAGACCTATGATAGATATGGTGGCTTCTTTCTTCTCCGTCTTTTCGCATAAACTGAACATAGTAATATCTTGATTTGTTGTTTATATTTATTAATTGTTTCAAAAACGACCACAATAGCCAACGCAAGTCGTCAACTGCTTATTTAATAAAGGATAAGCTTTTAAAATATTTATTAATAAATCTAAGCTTATAGGTGGTTATATGCGCATACTGCTTTTGAATCCTCCGTTCGTGGTTGGAAAGAGACAGAAGTTCACATTGCCACCTCTAGGAATATTGTACATAGCTGCAGTGCTAAAGAAAAACAGTTACCATTCTGAGGTTGTTGACTGCAACACAAAGGACTGGTCGCTGGAAAAGGTTGCTGATTATATTGTTGACAAGAATCCTGATGTAGTAGGAATGGGAATAATGACGCCTCAAATAGTAAATACGCTTAAAATTTGCAAAATGGTCAAGGAAAAAAATAAAGACATTAAAATTTGTTTAGGCGGTTCGCATATAAATTCAGTCGGTTCAGAGGTATTCAAATTCTCAGATGATGTGGATTTTCTTCTGGTAGGTGAAGGCGAGTATGCGTTTTTAGACCTGGTAAAAAATCTCAAAAAGGATTATTCCAAGGTTAAAAATCTTATTTACAGGGAGAAAGGTAAAGTAAAAATTAATGACAGAAGAGAACCGATAAAGGATTTGGATGAATTGCCTTTCCCTGATTTTAGTTTGGTTGACATCTACGCTTACAAATCACCATATGTTGAGAATTACCCTATGATGCCGATTATAGCCAGCCGCGGGTGCCCTTTCAATTGCAGTTTTTGTGATGCGCATAGAACTCATGGAAGATTGTTAAGAAAACGCTCTCCAAAAAACATTGTTGATGAAATAGAGTACAATATAAAAAAACTTAATGTCAAGCATGTTGCAATAAAGGACAGCTCTTTCATTTTGGACAAAGAATGGACGCATGCAGTCTGTGATGAACTGATGAAGCGGAAGTTGAAGATAAAATGGAATTGCAGCAGCCGTGTAGACAACATAGATATTGATGTTTTGAAAAAAATAAAAAAAGCTGGTTGCATGATGATCTCGTTTGGCGTCGAATCTGGTTCTCAAACAGTGCTGAACAACATCAACAAACAAATAACATTGGATCAAGTTGCAAAAGCTTTCAAGATGGCTAAAAAAGTTAATTTGAAAACTTACGGTTTCTTCATGATAGGCAATCCTGGCGACAACCTTGAAAGAGTAAAAAAAACCATAAACTTTTCAAAAAAGCTTGACCCGGATCTTGTTGCATTCCAGATAACAGAAGCATATCCAGGAACTGAACTTTATGATTTGGGATTGAAAAACAAAACGCTTGCAGACCCGCAATGGTACATGCAAGGAATGGACAATTATGTTGGAATTGTAGCTTTGTCTGCGTGCCTAGAATATCCTGACCTGACAAAAAAGCAACAGCAAATCCTTTTGAAGCGTGCCTATAGGGAGTTTTATTTGAGGCCAGAATATGTTATAAAGAAGCTTGCAAGCATTAAAAATTTTAAGCAGCTTAAAGATCTGGTTAATGCGGGCCTTGAGGTAATACAGAATGTGTAACGAAATATTAATTGGGTCATGCTCACCTTTGAGCAAAGCTTAAATATAAAAACCTGAATCATATTCTCTATATGACTATGATAAGTGTTGTTATTCCTGCTTACAATGAAGAGCAAGCAATAGAAGAAGTGATGAACAGATTAAAGAAAACAATGGATTCTACAAAACAGAAATATGAAATCATAGTTGTTAACGACGGTTCCAAAGACAAAACCGCTGAAATATTGGAAAAAATAAGTTTTGTTCATAAATTAAATCATCCTCATAACAAAGGCTACGGTGCTGCACTCAAGACAGGGATAAAGAACGCTAAAGGTGATTGGATAATGATTACAGACGCTGACGGAACCTATCCTGAAAGTGCTATTCCAGATCTTTTGCCTCATCTAGAGCATTATGATATGGTTGTTGGTGCAAGAACAGGTAAAAATGTTTCTATACCCATTTCAAGGCGTCCAGCAAAATATGTTTTATCAAAATTCGCAAATTATATAGCAGGTACAAACATACCTGATCTTAATTCGGGTTTGAGGATTTTCAAGAAGGATCTTGCAATGAGATTCTTCCATTTGTATCCTTCAGGATTTTCTTTTACATCAACAATAACGCTTGCATCGTTATGCAATGATTACCATGTGAAATATGTTCCAATAAATTATGAAAAAAGGAAAGGAAAATCAAAGATGAAAGCTTCTGACTTTTTCGGCTTCAATAAACTCTTTATGAAGATGATGATGTATTTCAATCCATTGAAGATCTTCATCCCTACAGCAGCTATTGTAGGCATTTTGGGAATAGCATGGTTTGTTCATGACATATTATTCTTCCATAATATCGCAGAGCTTTCTGTATTCTTGTTGCTCGCTGCATTGCAAATAGGATTCATAGGACTGGTTGCAGATTTAATTTCAACTGATAAGAACAAAGACCATCATTAAATTTTCTTTTGTTTTTCTTGATCGATGAAAATTCTATGCCACAACTCTAAATTGAATAAATTCCATAACTGTCTGCTGTAGTACTTTGGTGAGCTGTCAAACTTGTTTAACAATGATTTCACATACGGATATTGGAAGTATCCGCGCTTCTCTATGACACTCTCTGATAGCATGTTCTGTGCGACTTCTTTCAGCTCTCCCTGGAACCATTTCTCTATCGGTACATGGAATCCCTGCTTCTTTCTGTTAATTGTTTCCTTTGGCACGATTCCTTGCATTGCTTTTCTGATTATAATCTTTTCCTGGCGCATGCCTGTCTTGTATTTTGGCGGAACTGTTCCTGCGAATTCAACCATTCTGTGATCAAGGAAAGGCACGCGCGCTTCGACAGAATGAGCCATTGTTGTCTTGTCTACTTTTGTGAGAAGATCATCAGGAAGCCATTGCTTTATATCGAAATAGAGAAGCTGATTTAAATCATAAGGCCTTTGTATAACAGTGTTATTTTTTTCTGGTTTTTCTTTAAGAAGTTCTTGCTTTTCTTTTTCTGTAAAGATCGAAATCCAGTCTGTATAATCCTGATCGAATCTTTTCATCAAATCATTTTTTGTAAGCTTTGGTATGATCTTTCTGAAAGGCCCTAACTTTTTATCTATCATTGCGGCACGATATTGTGGATAACCTCCGAAAAGCTCATCAGACCCCTCTCCTGTCAGGACGACTGTGACATGCTTCTTTGTCAGCTCTGCCATCATGTAAGTAGGAATTGTTGCAGGATCTGAGACAGGTTCGTCCATGTGATATATAACTTTTGGAAGAATGTTTATGCTCTTTTGTTTCACCTCAAGCGATCTGTGATTTGTGTTAAAATGCTCTGCAATACTTTTTGCATAAGGAGCTTCATTGAATTCTATGTCATCAAAAGTTACAGTGAATGTGTTGATTGGTTCTTGTGAAATCTTTGACATAAGACCGACAACAAAACTTGAGTCAAGACCTCCTGACAAGTAAGCTCCTAGAGGAACTTCGCTGATTAGTCTTGATTTGATTGAATCTTCAAGAAGATTTTTGAGTGTTTTTACATAGAAATCTTCGCTTTTGTTTGTGGAATTGAAAGCAAAATACCAATATTTTTTTGTTTCGACTTTCCCATCTTGATATGTAAGCGTGTGGCATGGAAGAAGCTTGAAGATGTTTTTAAACATCGTCAGTGGTCCTGGAACGTATCTAAATGTTAGATAATCACTTAATGCGTTTCTGTCTGTGTCAGGCTTGTATCCCCTGTACTGCAATATGCTTTTTATCTCAGATCCAAACAGGAACCTGTTTCCTATCTGAGTGTAATACAATGGCTTAATTCCTAAGCGATCACGTGCTATGAAAAGTTTTTTCTTTCTTGCATCCCAGATTGCGAATGCAAACATTCCATTAAGCTTTGTTACGCACTCTTCACCATACTGTTCGTATAAATGAACAATAACTTCACCATCACCGTCTGTTGAAAAATTGTGTCCCAATTGATGAAGCTCCTCACGGAGCTTCTGGAAGTTGTAAATTTCACCATTGAAAACGAGAACAATGTCTTTGTTTTCATTGTAAATTGGCTGTTTGCTGCCTTTGATGTCTATAATGGATAGACGTCTTGCGCCTAAAGAGATGTTTTTATCAAAAAAATAACCATGATCGTCTGGTCCGCGATGCCTTATTACATCTGCCATGTTCTTCAAAAGTACTCTGTCCATGAATCCAGCGAATCCTATTATTCCACACATACTATATCAATCCCCTGTAAAGGTTTTCATATTCTTTTGCTATATTCTGCCATGTGAATTTTTTTGCAATTTCCAGGCTTTCTTTTGACATCTGCTTTCTTAGCTTCTCGTTTGAGAGGAGTTTTTCAATTGCGTCTTTGAGCTGTTCTTCGTTTCCTGGCTGAATTATAACACCGTTATTTTTCACAAGCTCTTTTGATCCGCCAACATCTGTTACAATAACCGGAAGTCCGTTGGCTATAGCTTCTAAAAGTGCGTTGGACATTCCTTCAGCAAAAGACGGAAGAACGAATATATCTGCTTTGTTTAGATATTTTATAACACCGTTATGTTCAACTGCACCTATGAACTCTGTTCTGCTGTTTATTCCTAATTTATTAGCAAGGTTTTCTAAGTTTTGTCTCTCTTCGCCGTCTCCTATGATAATCAGATGGAAATCCTTTCTATCCTTTAGAGCTCTCAAAAGATAATCTATTCCTTTTCGCTTGACAAGACGGGATATACATATTATTGTTTTACCGTCTGATTTTCTGTTGGCTTTTAGCTCTTCTGAATCAGCACCATTGTATATTATATCAACTTTCATCTGCTTGCTTTTCAAGAGAAGATCTTTCAATTTTTGGCTGTTGACTACAAGACAGTCTGCACGCCTCCATACTTTTTTGTATAATGGTATTAGAAGCTTGTAAAGAAGCTTGAAACGATATGGGTCATACCCAGGCACGTCTGATCCGCCCATCCTTATGACCATGGGAACTTTGAATTTTTTTGTTAGGAGAAATCCTGTTAATCCCGCAGGAAGAGTAAAGAAACATTGAATAATATCATATTTTTTATTTTTCATCAACTTTTTACAATATTTGCGGGAATTTTTAACAAAGCTTAACATTTCTAATGTTGTTGCGTGAGTTTCATGTTTTCTTTTTGTTTTTATTCTATGAACTTTAAAACCATTGATTGTTTCGCTTTTTAGGCCTGAAAAACCTGATGTAACTATGTCAACACTGTGCCCCAGTTTCACAAGTTCTCTGGCTATATAATAATTTGCATTTCCTCCGCCTCCTCCAAGAGGGGGGAATTCGTGATTTATCATCAATATGTGCATATTATCCCCTTTATAAACAACATGTAGCGAATAATTAATAATAAAAGTTTTATATTAATCCTTAATATAAAACCAATAGTGATAAAATGAAGGAATTTCATGAAAATGATCAGGAAAGGTTCTGGTCAGATTATAATGAAGAATTCAGTGGAGATCTCGTTTCTAATGTAGTCATAAGGATGTCAAGGAAGTATATAGGAAAAAGGATTTTGGATGTGGGCGCAGGCAGCGGCGCACTGGCAAAAAAAGTGAACGCAACCGCAATAGACCTTGTGCCAAAGGGTGGTAATGTCATAAAAGGTGACTGCACAAATTTACAGTTTGAGAATCATGCATTCGATACTGTGTTCTGCACAGAGTTAATAGAGCACCTGAACGACCAGGATCTTGAAAAATGCCTGAAAGAGATAAACAGGGTATTGAAGCCAGACTGTTATGCTGTGTTCACGACAAACTATGATGAAAATCTGAAAGCATCGACTGTTACCTGTCCTGACTGTGGATCCAGATTCCACAAATGGGGACACTGCCAGTCTTTCAGTGAAAAGAGGATAAAAGACCTGCTAATAAAAGAAGGGTTTGAGATTGTTGAACTGAAAAAACTAAACCTGGGATTCGTTGCAGTTTTTAATTTTTTGGCCAAGATATTCTACAAGACCAGAATGGACAAATTATTCAAGAATAAGATGCTTCAAAAAAACCTATTTATTGTTGCCAGGAAGAGCTGAATCCTGTTTTTTAAAAAATCTTCTGTATAATAAAAATCCAATCAATGTTAGTATTGTATATATGATATATATTCCTATTACAGAAATTATGGCAACAGCTCCTGCAAGAGAGCTTGAAACTCCCATAAAGGTCACCATCATGAAAGTAAAGACTATTTGCGTGGATCCAATCCCACCAGGTGTCCCTGAAATTGTCCCCATAAGGTTTGATACTGTGAATATCTGGAACAGCAAAAACATATCCAAAACCAGGCCAAGCGACAAAGCGTAAACCCACACAGAAAGGTTTATGTTAAACCATAAAAGGAATGTCAGAACAGAGAAAATTAAAAAACTTTTTTTGTTTATGCCTTTCAATATATTGAAAAACCATCCCTTCTCAAACTCGTTTTTTCTGAGCACAAAATTCAATATTTTATCTATCTTGAAAAGCGCTATTATTCCGATTATGAATAGCACCAATACAAAATAGAAAAGATCGACATAAATTTGGAACGTGAATATGGCTAAAAATCCAATAAGGAATTGCAATGAGAAGTCCGCTATTTTTTCCAGGATGAACGAAAACGTCAGTTTGTTTTTGTTTTTGAAAAACAATATCTTTCCCCCTTCCCCGATTTTGGCTGGCGTTGCTATGCCAGCCAAGCTTGTCATAAATTGGACTAGAATGCTTTTCTTTATTCCTGTATCAACGTTTATGCTTCTTGAGATATGGTAAAATCTTAAACCTCTTAATACCTGGGTTACTACTGAAGTCAGCATTGCTATAACAAAAATTGGCCATATCGCCTGCGAAACGATGTGTAGCGAATCTGCCAGATTTATTAATTTAAGAAAAACAGCCAGTATTATAACACCGACAATAATCTGAATCCAGTTTTTCTTATTCATTTTATTCTTCCTACTTTATTCTATAAATGGTCGTTATTGGATAAGAAGTTGAAAAAACTTCTTCTGAACCTGAAGGTACATAATAATCAGAATCAGGCAAAACCTGATCATAGATTATATAATCAGAATCTTCTCCTAACTGTACGAGTTTTATATCGTCTCTGAAATATGATGACCATATATCCGCATGCCTTGTAGCTATTATCGATCCTTCTGGAACGTTGTTGTTTATCCAGTTATTTGCTTCCTGTCCGCGCAAACCTGCCTGACCCCATTGCGTTGGTGTCTGGTAAATGTTGTCTGCAAAATCCTTGAATTCGCCGCTGACGAAGTACGGGGTGATAAGAATGTTCAGCAGTATTCCCAGTACTATCAGATGCCTCCAGTTTCCCTTTATTTTGGTATACCCGTTATATGCTAATATCAAAACAAAAGGTATGATTGGCACCACATACCTAAATCTTAGGTTGCCTAGAGACGCGAAGAGAAGACCGAAAACAACGAGCATTATGAAGAGTGATTTGTCTCTTTCAATGCCCTTTATCACAAACGGTATCAATAGTATTCCCGACATTATCAATATGGCTGGTAGGAATATGAAAAAGTGCAAAGGCATCTTGAAAAGTAAAGGCAGTGATGAAGATGTTACTTCTCCAAATGTTGATAGGAATTGTATGGGATTCCCGAAAACTAGGAAGTTTTCTATCAGCAGCAGAGAAAAAATAAAAAAGCCTATAGCCATGCTTGCTATGAAATGTTTGTTGTAGCGCTTTCTTTCTGTGAAAAACCATAAGATGTAAACAACTCCCAAAACAACTCCTGCATAACGGCTAAGGGCAGCCAATCCAAACGAAATTCCTGAAAGATAATAATAGTATTTGTTCGAAGTCCTTTCTGCTCTCAATATAAACAGTACAGAAAGTAGTGAAAATAATATCATTGGGGATTCAGCAAGGCCCCTGAAAAACGTAAACAGCACTAACATTGGTGATAAAAATAACAATAAAAAATATGGTCCTTTTTCTTTTGGAAATATTTCCTTTCTTAGGTAAAACCAGGCAACAAGTGAAAAAATTCCCAATAACAGGCTTGCCAATCTCAGTGCAAACATTGGTGAAGCAATATAAGTCAGTGGAGCAGCGATAATCGGGAAAAGTGGCAGATGATGCGCATGCGGTTCTCCATTAGCATAATAGCCTTCTCCTGAAGCAAAAGATTGTGCAAGTTCTGCGTAAACAACGCTGTCATCTGTTTCTGTGTATCCTATTGTAGGTAGCCATAAAGCTACTATTATCATCAAAACAACAACCATGGAAATCTGTTCTGAATTCATAAACATCACTTTAATTAATAGCTTAAGTTTTTATTATATTATGTATTTAAGGGGAATATGAGCGAAAAGGCGTTCTCTTTTGGAAAAAACTGGTGTCACTTCATAAAAAGTTTGAATAAAGACAGGTTTGATTTTGCAGAAAAATCGCTAACTGATTTCATGAAAATCAGTGATTTGAAGGGAAAAAGCTTCTTGGACATCGGATGCGGAAGCGGCTTGTTTTCATTCACTGCTCAAAGGCTTGGCGCAAAAAAAGTGATTAGCTTTGATGTTGACAAATTTTCTGTGAAATGCTGCAATCATATGCATGAACTCGCTGGACGCCCAAACAACTGGAAGATTTTTGAAGGATCTATTTTAGATGACAATACTGTTAAAAAGCTTGGTAAATTTGATATTGTTTACAGTTGGGGTGTCTTGCACCACACCGGAAACATGCTGGATGCCATAAAAAATTCAGCGAAGTGCGTAAAGGTAGGGGGCTATTACTACATAGCCATATACAATAAGGTTGGCGGTTTGAAAGGATCATATATATGGCTGAAAATAAAAAAATTTTACAACGCTTCTCCAAAATTAGTAAAATATATGATTGAAACAGCATATATTGCGGCCTACATGATTGCCTATTCATTCAAGCTTAAAAATCCTGTCTCACATGTGAGAAACTATCACAAAACAAAAAGGGGCATGAACTTTAGGACAGATGTGATTGACTGGCTTGGGGGCTACCCGTATGAATTTGCGACAGTAGAAGAAATGCGCAATATCATGAAAGATTATTTTCCTTATTTCGAGCTTTTGAATGTAAAAAGAGTCAAAGGTTTGGGGAACAATTGGTTCCTTTTCAGAAAAAAACGCTAGAGTATAACAATAAATAATTTGTATTTTTGTTATTCTCATATGTTTGGTTTTTTCGGTAGAAAAGAGTATTTATAATTTTTGTTGCTTTGCCTTAATATTTATATATTATATCCTCTTTTAATATCTTATGAAATTGGGATTTGTGGAAAGATTCACAAAACTAAAATTAACAGAGATATCAAAAGAAAGTAAAATACTAATCATAATATTGGCATGTTTTTTTCTATTGTTCACTGCAACGATGAGATTTGATAATCTTAGCGATTGGGATCAGGGACAACATGCAAGCTCCGCTCTCTTCACAAAAAATCTTGTAGTCTGGTGGTTTTCAAATCCGACAATTTCGTTTAATGAGATAAAAGAATTTGCAATAGATTATCATAGCCATTACAAATTCTTTAGCATTTTTTCATTATATCCGCCGCTGGATATGATGTTCTCTGCGTTGATTTTTTTGATTTTAGGCGTATCGGTATTTACAACGAATTTGGCTACTGTCTTTGAATCTATGGTGCTTTTGTTCTTTGTTTTCAAGCTATCAAAACTTTATTTCAAAAATAAAGTGTATCCATTTTTGTGTACAATTTTGGTTGGTTTTAATGCGATTATCTTCAGCATATCAAATCAAAATTATGTTGATATACTATTAACTGCTTTCATAGTATCATCTGTTTATTTTTTCATAAAGTTTTTGAGGTATGAAAAGAAAAATGACTTGTATTTCTTTGTGATTTCGCTGGCACTTGGAATAATGTCAAAACACGCGATGATTTTAATGATACCTGTATTTTTTGTCGTTTTATTGTGGGAGAAAAAAATAAATTTGATATGGAAAGATCCAAAGATAAGACTTAAGGCTCTGATAATTTTCTTAATTGTTTTAATGCCTCTCCTTATTCAATTATTTGTACTTTATGCTAACGGTTTGCTAGATTCTTACATAAGCACATGGTCATGGGCATCTAGCAGCAGATCAAAGGAAATTGCAACTGGTATAGATTATATTTTGTCTTGGCTTCCTTCATATTCTATAATAGAGCAAGGAAAACTTGTTGGAGCATTGTCTGCTTTATTTCATCAAATTTATCTTGTTCCGTTTTTCTTCGCAGGAATATACTTTGGTTTAAAGAAAAAGATTGGTGATAAAATTGCAGAAAAAACAATGCTACTCTCAATAATATTTTTCCTCTACTTTTTTGTTGTAAGAACAGCACCAACATCATTTGTTAGATTTTTAATTTACATGATACCTTTCTTTGTTATAATTTCCGTTTATGGTATTTTTGCTTCCTTTGAAAAATGGGGATCTAAAAGAAACCTGAAAAGGTTTTTCTGGTCCACAATCCTTATTTTCACAGCTTTTTCTATTTTTCAAACAGCATTTTTTGATTCTGTTTGGATAACTTTTGACCCGAATGTAAAAATAAGTAAAGAGATGTATGAAGCCAATCGGACTTATCCAACAACAGCAGACTTCAGTAAAACAGCTGAGTTTCTATCAGAATATATAACAGAGCCTACCACCGTCATCACAACTTATGGTCATTTGCAAATGTTTGAGTTCTCAAGATGGGATTGGAATAACAATCATTATATATATTCCATGTATATGTCAGCAAAATATAGATTCATACCAGAAGCAATAAAAGGTAACTTCTCTTACAGGTCAACAAAAGAACTTTGGGAGGAGTTTGGAATAGCTTATCCGAAAACAAAATATATCGTTATTCATGAAAAACAACTTAATGATCCATCATTTGATTACGATATAAATTACTTTCTATCAAAACCGGAAACCTTTATTTTATTGAAGACTATAGACGGTATAGAAACTGAAGACAGAACCTTCATATTCATGATAAATCTTTAATAACTGAAGAATCATTTGAATATCGGTTAATAATGATAAACTTAAGTAATTATAGACTTAATTGATGTTATGAAAATATCTCTAGTGAATCCGTCCCAGATAGGAAGTAAGGATGTGTACATAAAGGACAAAGGTGCAAACGTTAGATCAAAGGCCGATTATGCCTGGCCGCCAATAGACCTTATGATGGTTGGCGGAGCATTGAAAAAAACAAAACATCAATTCAAGATATTCGACTTCAATGCATGGCAAACTGATATCAATGGGATGAAAAAACAGATTAAAGACTACAGTCCTGATATGTTGCTCCTCTTAACATCGACCCCAACATTCTATAATGATACTGATATTGCGAAAATTTTTAAGAATATATTAGCAGATGTTAAGATTGGTCTGATAGGAACTCATGCATCTGCAATACCAGAAGATATACTGAAAGATTATAAAGAGATAGACTTTATAATACGGGGTGATTCATGGGAAAGTATAATTGATGTTATTGATTTTTTTGAGGGAAAAATAAAGGACATACCCAATACATATTATAGAAATGGTAATAAAATTGAGAAAGGAAGTGATATAAAAAGAAAATCGTTGGAGATTTATCCTGCACATGATGCTGTTGATTTAAGACATTATCATGTTCCTTATGCTAGATTCTATCCGCTAACTGCTACATTAACGTCTATTGGATGCCCATACTCCTGTGTTTTTTGTACTACAAAGATGTTTCCATTCAGGATGAGAAGTGTTGAGAACTTGATGGAAGAATTGAAACATCTCTGTTTTGAAATGAACATGAAGGAGATTATATTTTGGGATGATACGTTTACGCTTTTTAGAGACAGGGCAATCAAAATCTGTGATGAAATGATAAAAAACAGAATGAATATTTCATGGGCATGCTCTTCAAGAGTGGATAAAATAGATAAAGAACTTTTAAAGAAAATGAAAGAAGCCGGCTGCCACACAGTCCTCCTTGGTGTTGAGTTTGGAAATCAAAGGATATTGGACGAAAGTAAGAAAAATACAACGATTTCTCAAATGAAGAAAGTGTTCAAGGAGACAAAGGAAGTTGGTATTGAAACACTTGCACATTGTGTTTTAGGTTATCCTGGTGAGACCAAAGAAACAATGGATGAAACAATAAAACTTGTGATAGAGTTAGATCCTGATTTTGCCTCATTCAATATATGTACGCCGTTTCCAGGAACAGATTTGTATGAAATTTGCAAAAAAAATGGCTGGATAATTACACACGACTTTAGTAAGTATGAACCAACTCTTTATCCTGTTTTTGAAACACCATGGCTCCCTAGAAATGTTGTCTGGTCAACATTTCATAATTCGTACAGAAAATTTTACATTAGACCACGATATTTTTTCAAACGAATAAAAACATGGAAATCTCTCAGAAATGTTTGGGAGGATATTAAAAATGGGATAGGTTTGTTTAAAAATCTTTAGAGGTTATATGATACCAAGATATGGATCTTTATGCAGTCTCCGGGGTATTTTTTATAATGAAAAGAATAGAGATTTTGAAACGTTAACAGAAGCAAAACATGTTTTTTTCTTCTCATCGTGTAGGGGGAGCATGATGTATGCACTTAAAGCTCTTGGCATTAAAAAAGGAGATGAGGTTATTCTCCCTGCGTTTATATGCAATGTTGTTCCTGATTCTTTAACAAGGTTTGGCATAAAACCTGTATTTGTTGATGTTTATAAAGATCCTGAAAACATTGGTAATATCTGCATAGAAAAAATAGAGAGCAAGGTAACAAAAAAAACAAAAGCTATAATCCCTGTTCACCTGTATGGCAATCCCTATGAATCAAACAAATTGAAGAAACTTGCAAAGGAGCGCGATCTTTTTGTAATAGAAGATGCCGCGCAAGCTCTTGGTGCTGAATATAAAGGTATGAGCGTGGGCTCGCTAGGCGATGTATCATGCTTTAGTTTTGGGTTTGGAAAACCCATGAGTACTGGCGGTGGTTGTGTTGCAACAAATAATGAAGATATTTATAAAAAGATGAAAGATGTCATAGCCGATGTAAAGAAACCTGGTTTTTTTGATGATATTGGCTTTATTATCTCACTAACATCCAGAAAATTCTTGATGAATAAAAAAATATACGGTTCTACTTACAGAATCTGGAAAGAATTTGGTCGAAAGATCGAATCTGTTAATGAAATGGATTTTAGAGGAGGCTCTACGCTCAACGAGAAGCTTTTTCGTTTTCAAATCAAGGGTTTTAAACAGGTACTAGATACTAGAAGATCGCAATTCAAAATACTAAAAGATAGCCTGTCTGATATAAATGATATTGTTTTACCTGAAGAAAGAAATGGTGTAAAACACTCTGCTTTGTGGTTTAGTTTTTATCATAAATCTTTTATGGGTTCGAAGAGAGAAAATTTTCTTGAGAGGATGAGAAAATTTGGCATAGATATTGGCATAATATATCCATTCATTTCACCTGCATTCTATAACGAAAAAAATACTGATTATCCATGTGCAGATATGCTTTCAAAATCTATAATGTCACTGCAAATGGGTCCTCATTTAAATGAAAACGACATAAATCATATATCTTCTGCTCTGAGGAGGATGTTGAATGAAAGTTGAAATTTTAAGTAAAGAAAATGAGAATGAGTGGAAAAACTTTGTTGAAAATCATTCAGAGTCAAACCTGTATCACACAGTGGAATGGAAAAATGTAATTGAAAAAACCTACAAGTACAAACCTTTCTATATAATGGCGAAGGGCAATGATAAAAAAATAAACGGGATTCTTCCAATGTTTGAGGTTAGAAGTATTTTCTTTGGTAAAAGGACGGTTTCACTTCCTTATTCACATTCTGTTGGTGTTTTGGGCGGTAATGTCACTGTTAGTGGGCTTGTTGATTTTGCAAAAAAGATTGTTGATGATCGTGGCTTAGATTATTTGGAAATAAAAGAAAGGCCTAACATAAAACTTAACGGATTGAAAGAGTGTCCTCACTACATATGCTCTTTTCTCTATTTAAAAGATTCTCTTGATATCCTGTGGAAAAATTTTGATAAAAGTAGTGTTAGATGGGGGATCAAAAAGGCAGAAAAAAATGGTGTTAATGTAGTTGAAGGTAAAAATATAGAAGATTACAAGAAATTCTATAAGATTCTCTTAGAAACAAGAAAACATCAGGGATTGCCTGCTTACTCGTTTTCATTGTTTGAGAATATTTACAAAAATTTAGGTTCAAATTCAAAACTTTACTTGGCATATAAGGATGATATTTGTATAGCTGGTTTAGTTTTATTGTTTTACAAAAAAGAAGTTATATATGCATATGCAGCATCGAAAAGGAGGTACCTGAATCTGCAGCCAAATAATCTCTTGCTGTGGAATGCTATAAAGTGGTCTAAAAATAACGGTTTTGATGTTTTTGATTTTGGCATAACTCCTCCTGAACACAAAAACTTGTTGTTATTTAAATCAAGGTGGGGAACAAAGAATATAAAAGTGCCTTACTATTATTATTTAAATAAAATTCATGAGTTGCCTTTAATTGATTCAACAAGTCCGAAGTTCAAATCAATGATAATGCTGTGGAAAATGTTTCCAATCTTTATATCAAAGAGATTGGGACCTTATTTATTAAGGCATACAGGATAATGATATGAAAATATTATTGTTAAATCCACCCTCAGAAACGCTTACGGCAAGAGAAGGTAGATGCCAAAATCCTGGTGATTGGTGGAAAGGTTTCAATTATCCGCAATTGAGTCTTGCTTGTATAGGCGGTATTCTTGAACAGAGTGGCTTTAAACCAAAACTCATAGATGGTGTAGCAACAGGCATGTCTGTGGATGAACTTCTAAATATCGTTTCAGTGGGTTATGACATAATAATAATGAACACATCAACTGTTTCTATAGACAGTGATATGGAAACCATAAAAAAAATCAAAATAATGAGCCCGGCAACAATCATAGCTGCTTTTGGAACACATTTAACTGTCCTTCATAATGAGATTTTGAAATCGAATCCAGCACTAGATGTTGTTATAAGGGGTGAACCTGAAATGACAGCGCTGGAACTTTGCCAGGCTATTAGAGACAGTAAAAATTTCTTAAAAGTGAAAGGAACTTCAGCACAAAAAGACTCTAAAATATATGTTAATAAGACAAGGGAATGGATTGAAGACCTTGATTCTCTTCCATGGCCAGCCAGACACCTTCTGCCAAACAATCTTTATTATGATTTTTACTTGAACAGAAGGCACACCCTTGTGCAAACTGCCAGAGGCTGCCCGTTTCAATGTATTTTCTGTGTTGCGAGAATATACTATGGAGACCAAAGTAGATTCAGGAGCCCTAAGAGTGTTTTGGATGAGATTGAATTCGAAGTTGTTAAAAATGGTTTCAAGGCAGTAACCTTTTGGGCAGATACTTTCACTTTAAAACGCGATTTTGTGATGGAATTGTGCAAGGGCTTAATTGACAGAAAAATAGATATAAAATGGTTTGCAAATTCCAGAGCAGGAACAATTGATATGGAAATGCTAAAATTAATGAAAAAGAGTGGTTGTGTTGGTTTGAGTATAGGGATTGAAAGCGGTGTTCAGGAATTATTGGATGTTGCAAAAAAAGGGACAACAATACCTATGATAAGGGATTCTGTTAGAATGATAAAGGATTCTGGAATAAATGTAATAACCTCTTTTCTCTGCGGCCTTCCAGGAGAAACTAAAGAAACTTTCAAAAAAACAGTGGATTTTGCTAAGGAATTAAATCCTGATTTTGCTACATTCAATCCACTAATACCATATCCTGGAACAGAATTATATGACATTGTTAATGGAAAAAATATGATAACATCGACCGAATGGAACAAATACGCTTGCGGTGGTTATACATCTGTTCTCAGAACAGAAGAGTTGAGTACAGAAGAATTAAACAAACTAATAAGGAATGCATACAGGAGTTTTTATTTAAAACCGAGTTATGTTTTTTCCGTCTTAAAAAAAATAAAATCACCAGAGCAGTTCTTCAGGTGGTTTGTTGCAGGAGCTAATTTCCTGAAACATAATGCGTTTTAAGTTTTAAGGTTATGGATATGGAAGTAGCGGTTTTGGGATCTGGATTTTCTGGAATAGCATGCGCCTACTATCTAAATAAAAGTGGATTTAAAGTAACTGTTATTGAAAAGGATAATAAGATTGGTGGGGTAGCCGGAAGTGAAGAGTTTGATGCCTACACGCTTGATTTTGGTCCGCATATAATAGGGCTTGACGCAGAAAAAACTATTTCTATTTTAAATGATATGGCACCTGAAATGTCGATTATACGTAAAAGGATTAAAAATTCCTTATGGTATAAAGGCAGTATTTATACATTTGATTTTCCTGGTTTGGTGAAAATGGCTGTTAAAATGGGAAGGAAAACACCATCGCTTGCAAGGTTTTATCTAAAATCAGCGCTTAATATGAAGAGCTGGAAAGATGAAGATGCAGAATCATGGTTAAAGAGGAGTTTTGGTGAAGAGTTATACAAAGATGTTTTTTCACCTATTACCGAATGGAAGATATCATCAATGAAAAATGTGCCTGCTTCTTGGGTTGCAACAAGACTTGCTGGTATGACAAAGACTGGAAAATTATACGGATATCCTTCTGTTGGAGGTTTCGGCGCCATAACAGAAAATGTTTCTCGAGGATTGGAAAAAAATGGTGTCAAATTCGTTAAAGGTGTGGATGTCTCTGAAATAACAATGAGAAATGAAAAATTCTCTGTATACACAAATACTGATAAAAAAGATGAAGATAAAAAGAAAATATTTGATGCTGTTATATCAACAATACCTCCTTCTTCTCTGAAAACAGTTTCACCGGAAATTTGGCAACTCATTTCAAAACCAATAAAAAACATAAGTTACAAGAAGAGTGCTATCGGTTACTATGCAGTTAAGAAAAAGGAAAGATGGAAAATGAATTATTGCACATTCTTCCCTTCAGATTTTACATTCAAGAGGCTAACAAGAACCACTTATTATACATACAACATAGTGCCAAAAGATGTTGAGCTTTTTTGTATTGATAACTACATACCAGAAGACTCTAAATTGAACAAAGAAAGATATGACAGAGATAGCATAGAAAAACTTGAAACGCTTTTCAGGGGATTTGAGAAGGATGTTGTTTGGAAACGTTTTATCGAATGCAAATATGCAAATCCTATACAACCCAAAGAATACTGGTCCGAAGAAATAGAAAGAACTCCGATCAAGGGATTCGGTCTTGCAGGATATTATCTCCCAACAACACCGATAATAGATTCTGGGTTAGAGGCCTGCGCAAAATCTGCATTTTCTACTGTTAACAAGCTGATAAAGCAACTCAAATAAGAATTAAACAATTAAATAAATCATATATTAATTAATATTATGCATTTAGATTTAGATTATCTAAAATCGTTTTATGAAAATAGAAAAATCAGAGTTGTTCTGAAGATTTTGATATTGGTGTTGACACTCTTCGTTATTGCTACTTATGGTTGGATGCTATATGTTAATTTCGATGAGATTGGAAAATATTTTTACAGAATAAATCTTCCGCTTTTCATTTTTGCTATAATTTTCTCATTCGGTGTTGCCTTGATAGTAGGAAAGCGACTCCAGATAATGGTTAAAATCGTTACTAATAGTAACATATCATTCAAGGACTCTCTTAAGATTTTGTTTTCTGCAAATTCTCTTGGTCATGTAACGCCAGCAAATTTAGGGGAATTTTCAAAAATAGAATTTATAAGAAACAAAACAGGATGCTCGAGAAAAAAATGTTTGATAGTTCCGTTATCTGAAAGGATACTGGATGTTGCTATACTCGCTGTCTTTGCATTCGCCACAAACATAATAATGCTGTGTTTTTTTCTGTTATTGACCTCAATCATTGCAACTTACTCGATGTACAAAAAAATTGTAAATAATAAATTTGGAATCATCAAAATTGTTTTACTTTCAATTGTGCATAAAATTGGAATTGTGTTTAGTTTAATGTTTATAATTTATTCACTTGATGTGAATATAGGTTTCGTACAGGCCTCAAATATTTTAGGCGTATCATTATTGGCAGGTATCATTTCATACCTTCCTGGTGGCTGGGGAACAAGAGAATTCAGTATGGGTTTTTTGCTTCAGGGTGCGATAACCAATATCGGAATCGCTCTCTTGATACCGCTTCTTTATGCACTAATGCTTGGCATTATGATAATAGTGGGATTTGTTGTATTTTATAAATCTATTAAAATAGACAATTCAAAGGCTACCAAAAAGTAAATTTATAGCTATTTTAGGTAGCTAGTCCCTGCTTTTATTACATTTAATGTTGACTTTGGGTTTTTGAAAAATCTTTTCAACATTCCTAAAAAAATGGAAGGCTCGCATATCATGTCCTCTATATAGGTCAATAGTATTTTTTGGTAGAATTTATGGATATATCTTTGGAGATCGTCTGGGGAAAATTCTTCTGTTTTTATAACACCCTCACCAAAAACATTTATAACACTGTCGCTATCAAATGCCTTTTTCAATATATATCCGTTCTTCTCGCAAATATCATGCAGCCTTGTTCCCATCATAGGTATGGCTATACTCACGTGAGGTCTGACTTTATATTTTTTCTTCAAAGTAAATGCGAAATTCAATGTCTTCTCTATTGATTCCCTGGTTTCATACGGAAAACCTATTATATAGAATGAGCTTAATGGTAATTTGAGTTCTCTGCATATTTTTGCTATTTCAACTGCTTTTTTTAAATCAAGTTTTTTATCAATTATTTCATCAAGTGTTTTTTGATCACCTGATTCTATTGCTATTTTTAACTGGCGACATCCTGACTCTTTCATTTTCTCTATAAGCTTCTTATTCAATGTATCGAGCCTTACACCGTTCGGTGTGTCCCATGTTATTTTTATGTTCCTCTTTTTTATTCCGTCTAAAATTGATTCAAATCTTTTGGGGTCAAGAGTTAGGTTGTCATCTTCAAAATGAATATGTTTCACATTATATTTTTTTGTCAGAATCTCTAAATGTTTTAAAACATATTCAGGTGAATGTGATCTCCAAACTTTTCCCATATGGCAGTGAATTGAACAGAAAACACAATTGAATGGACATCCTCTGCTTGTTATTACTGAAACCTGTCTCTCTGATTCTGTGTATTGGTCTGGTCTTGTCGAAAACCCTTCTTTAACTGCTGCAAAATATTTTTCTATGTCTATTAAATGGTATGATGGTATTGAAATTTCATCCAGATTTTTTATAAATTCTCTTCTTTCGTTAATTTTTATTTTTCCCTTTTCCCTGTAAGCTATTCCTTTTATGTCTTTTAGTTTTTTATTGCCGTTTTTATATTCTATTATTTCAGGGAATGTTTCCTCGCCCTCACCCATAACTATTATATCAATGTCTTCTGTTCTGTTCAAAAAATCATTTGGTAGGACTGATGGGTGGTTTCCACCAACAACTACTGTTATGTTTTTATCAACTTCCTTGATAATTTTTGCTAATTGTATGCTGCTCCTTATTTGTTGTGTGAACTGGTTTGTTATGCCAACAATATCCGGTCTGGTTCTCTCTATCTCTTTTTTAACGTTTTCCCATGATTCTCCAAAATGTATGATATTTCCGTATCTGGATATCTTTGGGTTCTCTATTAAAGCATCGAATATTTTAACTTCATAACCCATTTTGTCCAATTTGGTAGCTATGTATAAAAGTCCAAGCGGTATGTCTATTCTTGGCGATACCAGCATGCCAAAATATGTATAAGGTGGTCTGATGAATTCAAATTTCATAGTTTAAGTTAAAAGAAAATCTTTAAATGTTTAGTGGAAGTGCATGTTCATTTCTCTATCAAGGCTTTTTACCAAAAATAGAGACCTTTTTTTGTTGAAAAAAATGTCAGATTTCAGAAGTTCGCAGTCGTTGCTCTTCAATTTTTCATTTTTGGGTGAAAATATATAGAAGGCTAGATTCTTTATTCTTCTTTCAGACTTCATATGCAAGTTCATTTTTTTTATATCCAGATTATACTGAATATCGTTGGTTGCCTTCCATCTCTCTGCTATATCAACGCATCTGCCAATAAATGGTTTTTTGTTTTTTATATATTTTATAATGTCATCATAAATCCATGATCTTTCATTGTTCCCGATATCATATTTTGCTGGATGTGTCAAAAAAAGAGCAAGACCTCCAACATCTTCTATATAATCAATCTTCTCAATCCATAAAGATAATATTTTTTCATTTGATAATTTCATTGGGTGTATTAAGCTCCAGTCCTGTGGGACTGTTATAGGCAGTTCTACTATGCTTGATTTTCTATAACCGTTGTTTTCTTTGATTAAAGGTTGAAAAGGAAAAACTGTAGAACAGCCCGTTCCTCTGTAACCAATCGTTGTGTTGTCAGTGTCTGGAAATGAAGAATCCCAAAGATATTTATTTTCTTCCAGAAATAATATTAAATCCCTTGTTCTATGTAACCAGGGCGCCCTGAAACCATTGATATTGAATCCCATTTTTTTGAAAACCTCCTTTGATTTTCTAACTCTTAATCTTCTTTCATGTTTGCTCAAAAAAGCGAATTTTCCATCATGCTTTAAACTATGTGATGCTATTTCATGGCCGTCTCTTTCAAGTGATTTTAAAAGTTCTTTGTCTATTTTATATTCTTTTGACTCTGGAACAAAATTCCATGTTGATTTTATGTCATGTTTTTTCTCGATTTTTCTGAGGATTGATATTCCTTCCTTTAAATCATAAAGTGTATCCACATCATGTGTGAAGCATGCCGAGAATGTTGTCCATGGTTTAATCATTAGATGATATTTTTTTTCTGAAACATTTTTTTTCATAGCTTCGTATTCCAGTGTTTGTACTTTTCTGTCTATTGGAAAATCTCTTTTTGGATTTTTTAATTTTTCAAACGAAAATCCAACCCTGTTTCTTATACTTGGCGGTATTTTTTCTCTTAAGCCTAATAGTAACGTGTACTTTAAAATTATGGATTGTTTATATTCCAAATCCAGTTCATTTCTGATCAAATCAACCTTAGATAACGTTTTATTTTGCATTTTTATCACTATGTTTTTAATGTTTTACTTTCATACATGTCAAGGATGAATCCTGTGAAAATTGATTGTGAACCACAAATCAATAATAAAGCGGAAAGAACAACTGATCCGCATGTTATATCAGGCGTGATGAATCTTGCCCTCAAAACAAGCAAGCTCCAAATCAAACCGAAAAAAAGCATAATGAAACCTGCTATAAAAAATATAAATGTTGGATGAAAATCTCTTACAAAATATTTTTCTTTTATTCTCCAGAAAAACTTTTTTATTAGGAGAAAACTAAGTTTTAGTGCAAAACTATGAATTTTTATCTTGGATTTTTCTTCGCCATATATAGGATTTGTTTTTATGTTTTTCACTGAAAAATTATTTACGTTGAGATGAATCAACATATCGTTTTCAAAACTAAATCTTTTATCAACCATGCCCCAATCAATTGTTTCTAAAACATTTCTTGAAACTGCAACATATCCATTCTGCGGATCAGATATGTGATAGTATCCGGACGATATCTTTGTCAGTATTGTTAAAATTCTATTGCCAAACAATCTGAATTTTGGCATTTTTTTGTAAATTTCTGGGTGAAGGAACCTGTTCCCTTTCGTGCAGTCAACAACATTATTTACTATAGGATCTAATATATTTGGTAAATCGTTTGGATCCATTTGGGCGTCTCCTGCCATTACAACAGCTATATCTGCTTTTTCTTTCAAAGCCTCTTTGAAACCGGTTATTATGGCTCCGCCAACACCCTGATTTTTTGTATGTTTTATTACTGTAACTCTTTTGCCCTCGTATTTTTTTGCTATAGAAAATGTATTGTCTTTTGAATCATCATCAACTACTATTAATTTATCTACAAAATCAGGGATGGATTTAATAGCTTTCTCTATTAATTTTTCTTCATTATATGCCGGCATTGCGACACTTATTTTTTTATTTCGATACATAATGGCACTTCCCTATTTTAAGTTTTATATTGCTCGTGTATGATATCATCAATTTCTTTGATTTTTTTCCACATTTACGTACATAACCTCTTATGCTAAGTAATTATAAGTGTGTTTTTAAATAATTGGTTCGATCACCAGTCATAGGCAAACAGCATATAAGATCAATGGAATTCTTATTTAAATGAATACAGTTTATTTATATGAAAATTTTAAATTACATGCCTGTTATAGGTGTTGCTTTATTTGCATACATTGTCTGGAATATTGGAATCGACAAAATAATAGCATCTTTCCAACAAATTAATATTTTCTTTTTATTGTTAGGCATTGGCTCTGCCTTTTTCATTCTCTTTTTGAGGGCAATAAAATTCAAAATGGTAATTAATGCACACGGTTTTGATGAAAGTATGTTTAATTGTTTCAAAATATGGTCAATTGGTTTATTCACAGGATTAATTACGCCTGGAAGAGTTGGAGATTTTATAAAAGTTTTTTATCTGGATGATTTGCAACCATTCGGAAAGAGATTATCCGTAGTTATTGCTGATAGAATAATAGATCTGGCTGTTGTATTATGTTCTGCCCTGATAGGGGTCATCCTGCTGAATGTATGGTTTGGGTATACAATCATATCGTTTGGATTGATTTTGGGATTTGTTGCCGCCTTTTTTGTTGGTTTTTACATATTCACAAGAAAGAATTCCATGAGGAAATTGCTAAAACCATTATTCAATTTGTTTGTACCAGGCAAATATAAAGAAAAGTTAAAGCTGGATTTTTATGGGTTCTATGATGTTTTTGGAGAACTAAAAAATAAAAAAAGGAATCTTTTTACTATAACTCTATTTAATATTTTTATTTGGTTGTTTTCTATAATGCTGGCCCTATTCTTTGGGTTAGCGTTTGGTATATCGTTCAATTATTTATTTATTTTCGCTGTCATAAGCGTTATGGTAATAATTGAGCTTATACCTGTTTCTGTATCAGGCATAGGCACTAGGGAAACGTTCTTGTTGCTTGTCTTGCCATTAGTTGGTATGTCAAAAGGAATGATAATAAGTTTTTCGCTTGTTTACCTTGTTTTTGGTTATTGGATTACAGTGCCAATAGGGTTGTTTTTTTGGATAAAAACCCCTGTTAAGCCAAAAATTTAAACTATTTATATTATAGTTTCGTTAAAAACTAACATGAAAGTGTCTATTGTTGTTCCTACCTTTAATGAAGAGAGAACTATAAAGGATATTCTGGAAAAAGTCAAGCCGTATGGCGATGAAATATTGGTCGTTTCTGCGAAAAAATCAACTGACAGAACAAAAGAAATAGCAGAGGAAATGGGCATTAGAACAGTTGTTGATAACGGTAAAGGAAAGGGTGATGGCATAAGGGTTGGAATTGAACATGCCAGCGGGGATATAATAGTTTTCATAGATGCAGACGGATCTCATATACCAGAAGACATACCCAAAATAGTGCAACCCATAAAGTGTGGTAATGCAGATATGGTAATAGCATCAAGATTTATGGGAGGAAGTGAAGAACTTCACGGAGATTTTGGTAAATTTATGAGAATGTTTCTTAGCATTTCTATTGCCCAATTAATAAATTGGAGATTTCGTACAGCCATAGGCGACACACAAAACGGTTTCAGAGCTATAAAAACCGATGTAGCTAAAGACCTAAAGCTTGAAGCAAATATATTTGATGTAGAAACCGAGATGGTAATGAAATGTTACAAAAAAGGGTACAAAATTGTAGAAGTTTCGAGCCAAGAAAAAAAGAGACTGTATGGTGAATCTGGAATAAATATTTGGAGAATGGGTTGGGTTTATGCTTGGAGAGTATTCAAAAATCTTTGGTAAATTATGAAAATGAGAATTGCTTTTGTAAACCCGTTTCCATATTATGCGAAGGGCATCAATACTGCCACAATATATCCACCTATAGGTTTGGCGTATATGGCAGCTGTCCTAAGAAAGAGAGGATTAGAATGCATTATAATAGATGCTAACATTCTCAGGATGACAAATGAAAGAGTTCTTAAAAAACTTTCTAAATTCGATCCAGATGTAGTTGGTATAATGAGTAACGTTGTTCTTGCAAGAGCTGCTGTAGAGCTTTCAAAAAAAATTAAAAATGAGCTTAAAAAACCAGTTATTATAGGAGGACCTTATGCAACTTCTATGATAGAAAGAACCTTACAGGATTCTGATGCTTTATGTGTTGTTAGAGGCGAGGGTGAAGAAACTATAGTGGATCTTTTGAACAACTTAAACTCGCTTTCAAAAGTGAAAAGCATAAGTTTCAAGGATAGGGGTAGAATAAAACACAATCCTAATAGGGAATTGATAAAGGACTTGGACTCGTTGCCTTTTCCTGCATATGATTTACTCCCGGACTTCAAATTGTATCAATCTCGATCCAGAAAGGTTCCTATGTCACCAATTCTAACAAGCAGAGGATGTCCTTATGGGTGTATATTTTGTAATAAAAATATCTTTGGTCGCGTTTTCAGATATCGTTCTGCAGAAAACATAATCGAAGAAATAGAGATGCTAGTTAATGATTATGGCGTAAAACAAATAGATATTCTTGATGATAATTTCACTTTGATAATGGAAAACGCTGAGAAAGTTCTTGATATGATAATAGAGCGAAAAATTGACATAAAAATAAATTTACAGAATGGTGTAAGAGCGGATAGATTAACTAAGAATCTTGTCAAAAAAATGAAAAGGGCAGGTGTTTTCAAAGTTGGCATTGGTATAGAATCTGGTGATGAAAAAATATTAAATGTTATAAAGAAGTCTCTCGACTTGAAAAAAGTCAATCAAGCGATAAGATGGTTTAGAGAAGAAGGGATTATAACTTACGGGTTTTTCATGATAGGTTTGCCGTATGAAACTAAAGAAGATGTGGAAAAGACTATAAGCTTTGCTAAGCATGTGAATCCTCATATAGCAAATTTCTCTGTTACAATACCTTTTCCTGGAACAGAACTTTATCAGATGATAGAGAGGGATGGTGAATTCATAAAACCAACAACATCTGGTTCTGAAGGTGGGTTTTTTAGTGCAGAAACTTACTACAAATTACATAATCTTAACAGGAAAGATGTTATTTATTATGAAAGAGAGGCTTTCAGAAGTTTCTATCTCAGGCCAGTAAAAATGTTAGATCTATTATTTACAATAAAATCTGTAAACGAACTAAAATGGACGATAAAGGCTGGTTTTGAGATATTTAAAGGTGTATTCCGATAAATCCATATGCACGCCATAAAAGACCTTTCAAAGAACGATATTAAGTTCTTGGTAACAGTGTGTATACTATCCAGTATTTTCTATATCGTAATGTTTCCTGGGAATAGTTTTTATCCTGATCAAGAACAATATCTTACACTTGGTAATGAAATTCTAAACGGAGATTACTCTTTAGGTGTTTTTCATAGAGGACCTCTTTTACCATTATTTATTTCACTATCATTTTTAGTAGGTGCGAGCGTTAATGCAATCATATTCGGTTTACCGTTGATATTGACAATAGCGCTGATAATAGTTTCTTTTGTTTTTTCAAAGAGAATGATCGGAAGTGGATGCGTATCAACAATCATACTGTTAACGCTTCCTTATTTCTGGAGATGGACAGAAAGACTTTTAGTAGAAACTTTACTCACGATTTTTGTTTTATTATCAATATTGTTTTTCTTTGAATTAACAGAAAAAAAGAAAAAATCAACACTGCTTGGAATTTCTACTGCGTTGGCAATGCTAACAAAGTTTACTGGAGCAATATTGATACCGGTTTACTTTATTTATCTGTTATTTAAGAAAAAATTAAATTTAGTAAAGACAAAAGAATTCTTAGAGTCGATATCAACATTTCTGTTTGTCTTTCTGACTGTTTTTCTAGTTGTATATATTCTATCTGGAAGTTCTGGTTTAGAGCACCTGTTTTTTGTTTCAGGTGTGAGTGGAACCAATATTTTTTATTATATCATAAGATTTGCGGCTATTCCTTGGTCAGTGTTTTTCTTATTCGGAATTTATAAAATCTGGAAAAAAAGAACTCCGCAGAACGAATTGCTTTTAATAACATTCTTTGTATTCTTTGCAGTTTTTCAAGTATTGAATTTTAAAGAGGACAGATTCTTGTTTGCAATGTTTCCAATATATTCATGTATTGCAGCACTAGGAATTGATTGGTTAAAAGAAAAAAGCAAAATTATAACAAAAATTGTTTTTGTTCTGTTTGTTATATTCGGTGTTGTGTTTTCAGCTTGGACATTATCTTTTGATTCAAATCATCATTTAGCAAGAATTCCTGCAAGTGGTTATGTTTCAAATCTGCCAGAAGATGCTATCATAGCAAGTGAAGTATCGCCTTACTATCTTTCATTGTTCCATCTCAATGTTGTAGATTTTCCTGGAAGTAAAATCGAAAGGGGAGAAATAGAACAAAATGTTGAGGAATGGATTCTGAATAACGATGTGGATTATGTTATAATAAGTATATACGGTGAATATGACAGACACCCTGTTCACTATTATTACAATCCTGAACTGTTTGGTATAAAATTGCCTATACAAATCGAATACCGATCCAACAGAATTCCACCTGACACCGAATTTCAATCTTCAATCTTTACGCAATTAGAAAATAGTGATTTGTTTGAAAACGTTTATGAAAATTATCAAAATGGGCAAAAAATATTCATAATTTATAAGAGTTTGAATTTAAATATTAACACTAAAAATCAGGTGATAGAATGAAAGTTTTAGTTTTAAACCCTCCCACATTTGGCCTCAGATTTAGTAGAGATGGAAGATGCCAGAGTGAGGAAAATACATGGCTCGATACGTTTCCTCCCACAGCCTTTGCGAGCATAGCTGGATGTGTTAGAGAAAAGTATGAATTAAAACTTATTGATTGTATGGGTTCAAAACTTTCATTCGAAGATTGTATGAAAATAGTAAATAATTTTAGCCCTGATTTTTCGATTATAAACACCTCAACTCCGACAATAGAGATGGATGTGAATACCGCAGATGAGATAAAAAAATTGACAGGTTCTAAAATAATAATGTATGGAGAACACGTAACATCAAGGTATAAAGATTTGCTCGAAAAACACAAACAGATAGATTTCGCAGTATTAGGAGAGGCTGAAACACCTGTAATGAGCATATTGGAAGGCAAATATAAGGTTAAAGGAGTTGCTACCAGAACGTGGGATGGCGGTATCTGGCAAGAGCCTGATTTGGATTCGTTGCCTTTTCCTGCATATGATCTTCTACCAGAATATAGATTCCCTTTGACGGGAGAAAAATGGACTTTTGCCAGGTCGGGAAGAGGATGTCCGTTTAATTGTTCTTATTGTGTAATGCCACTTCTGGCAGGAAGAAATGTTAGATATCATTCAGCAGAATATATGGTTGAACAGTTCAAATGGTTGGTCAATGATATAGGAATAAAGGTTTGGATGATGTGGGATGAATTGGCTACATTTGATAGGGAACGCATGAAAAAATTCTGTGATTTGATGGTGAAAGAAGGTTTAAGTAAAAAAGTAAAATGGTTTTGTACAACAAGAGTAGATTGTTTTGATGATGAATTGGCTAAAAAAATGAAGGAATCTGGTTGCCAAATGATTTCGTTTGGTTTTGAATCAGGCAACCAAAATGTTCTGAATAGGAACAATAAAGGTATAACAATTGAGCAATCGAAAAAAGCCGCTAAAACAGCCAGGGACAATGGGCTAAAAATTATAGGCCATTTCATAATAGGATTGCCTGGTTCTGATGAAAAAACCGAAATGGATACCATAAATTTTGCAAAGGAATTGAAAATAAATTTTGCCCAATTTTATATAGCAACCCCGTTCCCTGGAAGCAAATTTTATGAAGATGCCAAGAAAAATGGCTGGTTTTCGTCAGATGATTGGAAAAGTGTTGAACAGGGGACAGCAACTGTTTCCTATCCCAACTTTTCAAGCAATCAAATACAACTGTATAGAAGAAAGGCCTACAGGAGTTTTTACATGCGTCTGTTTGCTGTTAAATCAGTCCTTTCTATGATGTCAGCAAAACAGCTGATAAGGCTTCCATTATTTGTTTTCAATTTCAGCAAATGGATGAAAAAATAGCAAATTTTTAATTTTTTAGCTTAATTAAAACTTAAAAAACATACTTGTTATGAATTCTGTATGACTCCTAAAGTTTCACTAATAGCAAGCGTGTTCTTCCCTAAGCTAGGCGGAACACCGACACAGACGCATGAAATAGCGAGGAATGTGATAGCTGAAGGAATAGATGTTGTTGTTCATCCAACAAACGCAAGTTCAAAATTTGATTACTCGAAGCTTCCTTACAAAACCAGACCCATTTATGCAAAACAAGTTTTTGAGGAAAGATATTCTGAATACACCCACTCGACAAAAAGATTTCCAAAAATAATTTACAGTCTATTAAGCGATCCTGAAATAAGAAGTTCTAATATAATTCATTGCGATGGACCAACATTTGCAGGCATGTTCGGTTCAATATTAAAAATATTTTTAAGAAAAAAACTAGTTGTCCATCTTGGTGGAAATATTTACAAAGAGGCTGCTCGTCGCGGAGGAATAAAGAGCTTTTTGAGTTTAATCACTTCAAGAATTTCTTTTAAAATTGCTGATAGGATTGTTACAGACGGTGATGACTTGAAAGATGTTCTTATGAGTCACGGTATTGATGGAAAAAAGATTGTAACCATAACAAACGGTATAGATACAGAGATGTTCAAGGATAAAAAATTAGATAAAGAGTTTGAAGATATTCTAAAACAAAAAAATATCATTGTTCCTAAAAACAAAAAGATAATTGTTTTTGTTGGCCTTTTGTATTATGAAAATGGACCGAAGGATTTTGTAGATGTGATAAATTCTATAAAAGATAACGGTGTTATAGGTTTGATGTTTGGTGGTGGGCCGATGTTCAATGATGTTAAAAAACATATTGAAAAAACAGGCGCTCCTGTGCAATTGGTCGGCCCTGTACCAAGAGATCTTGTTGTAAACGCTTATAGAATGGCAGATGTTTGCTTTTTCCCTCTTGTAAGCATAGGAGGTGTTTCACAAATAGTCCCAGAAGCAATGTCGGTAGGCAGAGCTGTTGTTACAACTAATACCGGTTCGATGAGCAAAGTTGTAAAAAATAAAGAGAATGGAATGATAACAGAAGTACTCGATAAAAAGAAAATGGCTGAATATATAACGTTGTTATTAAATGATGAAAAACTTCGAAATAAGATCGAAAATAACGCAAGAAAATTCATCGTTGATAATATGAGTTGGAAAAGTGTTGCAAAAAAATATTTGAAATTCTATTGTTCAATCTGAATGAAATGCACCAATTTTTGATAAAATTTATAAAGAATTAAATTATGCTATTCATATGAAAACCGTTGGTATTATAGGTGGTCTGGGTCCTGAAACTACAGCAGAGTTTTATTTAGAAACAATTTTTAGTTGTTATCAACAAAATAAGGATAGTAGGCCCCCTGTTTTGATATGGAATGTTCCATTGAAATATAAAATTGAAGAAGATTTATTGACCAAAGCTAGTGGAGAAGAAAGATATATACCATATTTAATAGATGCTGCAAAAAAACTTGAAAAGAGTGGTGCAGATTTTTTGGTTATGCCATGCAATTCTTTACATGTTTTCATAGATGATATAAGAAAAGCAGTTAAAATACCAGTATTAAGCATTGTTGAAGAAACTACAAAATTTTTGAAAAGTAAAAATATACCAAGTGTTGGGGTATTAGCAACATCGACTTTGTTGAAAGGTAAATTGTACGAATCTGCACTCGGAAAGGAAAAGATAAAACAGATTGTTCCGGATGGTTTTGAGCAAGCTAAAATAGGAAAATTAATAAAAAACATTGTGATGAACAGGCATGAAAATAGAGATAGGAAAGAACTTCTTAAGATAGTAAACAATTTCGAAAAGAAAGGATTGGAACATGTTATTTTAGCCTGTACTGATCTTCAACTTTTAATACCAGAGCACTCGAAAATTGAAATATACGACACAATGAAAATTTTCGTGAATGCAACGGTTAAAGAAATTCTAAAATAAAACTATTCCGACTTGAACCGTGCAGAATAATAGTTTGCAAATCGCCTGAAGTTGCGTTCTAATTTTATGTTTTTCTTTGAGCAGCGCTTGCGCTCGATATCAAAATAAGCTGTCTTGCTATCAAATTTTGCTATCTCTTCTGGTTCAATTTTTTTCATGCTTATGATTGCTGTTTCATTTCTATCTTTTATCATTATTCCAATTTCTGTTTTTTGATACTGTCCGCCATAGGTATCAATAAATCTCTTAACAAGATTCATAAGTATGTCTTCTTTTTCCCAGTCCTTTAGATCTTTTTTCATTTCGCTTACTTTTTTAATTGGCGTTGCTGGGTTGCCAAAAGCGAGGGTGTTTTCTGGTATGTCTGTCGTTACAAGAGAATTTGAACCTATTATAGAATTCTGTCCTATTTTAACTCCTGGATGAATAATAGCCTTTGTTCCTATCCAAGAATTTTTTCCAATATGAACACTTGATATCTTGTTTATCTGGTGACCATCTATCTCTTCAGGCCATGTGCTGTGAGTCCAGATTTGTCCACCCGAACCACCTAAAGCTACGCTGTCTTCTAGTGTAACTTTGTCACGAACATTGATATGATATCCTGTACCTATGAAACAATTGTCACCAATTTCAAGTTCGTTATCACCATCGATTATAACATTCTGAGAAATTTCTGTGAATTCACCAATTTTTACTTTTCTTAAGCTGCTGATGAAAACACCATCCGCTATTCTAGCATTGTCTCCAATTTCTAGTTCCTTTGCTAGAATTTTTACGTTTCTGGCTATGCTCACATTTTTTCCTATTTTATAACCAGCCCTCTTATAGATTCCTCTACGCAAAGAGTTTATCGGAGACAGGGATGCAATTTTAGATGTTAGGTATTTTTTCTTCATATTGTGTTTTCCAAAACTAGGCTTTATAATAGTTTACTATCCTCTTGATTGCGCTGCATGCATCTTCTATATCTTTTTCTGTCATATGCGAGAAGAAAGGCAGAGATATCATTCTATCATAAACGTACTCCGCGTTTGGAAAATCTCCTTTTTGATAACCATATGTTTTTTGGAAAAATGGCTGCAGATGCAGTGGTATGAAATGTACGCTTGTACCAATGTTTTCTGCTCTAAGGGCTTTGATTACTTCATCCCTGTTTATTTTCAGGCCATCAATCAGAATTGTGTAGATGTACCAAGAGTGTTTTATATCATCTTTAACAGTTGGTGTTTTTATTCCAGGAACATCAGAAAGAAGTTTTGTGTAAAGCTCTGCGTTTTTTTGACGAGTTTCTATGAAACCATCTAATTTTTTTAATTGATGCAATCCAAGCGCTGCCTGCATGTCAGTCATGTTTGCTTTGAATCCTGCATCCATTACTTCATAATACCATGAACCCTTGTCAGAATATCTCTTCCATGCATCAGAGCTTATTCCATGAAGGCGAAGTGTTCTTAGTTTGTTTGCAAGCTCTTCATTATTTGTTGTTATCATACCGCCTTCGCCTGTTGTCATGGTTTTTGTTGCATAAAATGAAAAACATGTAGCGTCTGAAATGGAACCTATTTTTTTTCCTTTGTATTCAGAACCTACTCCATGCGCAGCATCTTCAATAACAGAAAGATTATGCTTCTGTGCAATTTCTAGAATTCTATCCATATCAGCAGAGTGTCCCGAGTGGTGCATTGGCATGATAGCCTTTGTTTTGTCTGTGATTTTTTCTTCAATCTTATCGGGATCAATGTTGTATGTATCTCGAGTCACATCAGCAAAAACAGGCTTTGCGCCTAAATGAACAATAACATTAGCAGCTGATGCAAAAGTTGTTGTTGGCAATATAACTTCGTCGCCTGGCTTTATGCCAAGACTGTACAGAGAAAGGAAAAGCGCCATTGTGCAGGAATTGCATGAGATTGCATAATCTGCACCAACGTATTCTTTGAAAGCTTCTTCAAATTTGATTGTCTTAGGTCCCATCGAGAGCCAGCCAGATTTTAATGTATCTACCATTTCATTTATCTCTTCTTCTCCAATGGTTGGTTTACCAAATGGTAAAAATTCGTTTCTTATCGGTTCTCCGCCCTCAATTGCTGGCTTGTCCATATTCAATAATCCTCTTTATTCCTTCTTCCAAATTTATTTTAGGTTCAAACCCTTTTGATTTTATCTTTTCTATATTGGCTATAGGATATAAATCCTCTTTTGTTTCCTGCTCTTTGTAGCTTATTTCCACGCTTATTTGCTTGTTCACTTCTTCAGCTACCTGCTTTATTGTGGTTTCTTTTCCGAAACCTACATTGAAATCATTATTATCTAAACCTTTCAAAGCCATATGTAAGGCATTCACAGCATCATCCACATATAAAAAATCCCTTATTTGATCACCAGAACCAACTAATGTTAAACTATCTTTATTCATGGCTCTACTCACGAAAATTGGAACTACCCCTTTCCCCCTAGGTCCGTAGAGGTTAAAGAACCTTAAAATCGTATATGTTAGCCCATAGAGCTTGTGGTACAGCTGTACGTAGCTTTCTGCTGAAAGCTTGCTCATTCCATAGGGTGTGTTAGGCTTCTTAGGGGCATCCTCAGAAACAGGGTTTTCTGTGGGTATACCATACACAGCTGCTGTAGATATGAACACTATCTTCTTGATTTTAAATTCTCTGCATGCTTCAAGTACGTTCACAGTGCCTTGAACATTGAGCTCAAAATCCTTTAATGGATTCTCAACAGAGAATGGAAGTGATATCTGCGCAGCTAAATGGTAAATTATATCAATATTAAGATCTTTCAACACGTTTTTGATGGCTTCATAATCAAGAATGCTAGCATTAACATATTCAACACCTTTTATTTGAGGATCAACTATATCCAATGCATAAATTTCATTCTCAGAATCTTCTTTTAGTTTGTTAATTAGGTGTTTACCAACAAAACCAGATCCGCCTGTGATTAGGATTTTCATACTAGACAATTGAAGGTAAGGTTTTTAAAACATTGTTGAGTTTGTGCATGAGCGCAATATTAGGTACAAAATAAGCTATTATCGTGGATGTTACAGCTCCTGTAATACCAAACATTGGTATCAAATAGATATTCAATGATATGTTAATTATCGCTGCAGAGAGTATTGCATATGAAGATAACTTTATTCCACTCTGCCCAATTGATGCAGCGAACCAGTTGTGCATTGTGAATGGCACCATTACACATGCAGCTAAAGGGAATATTAACAGGTAAACAAAGTTAATTGGATAACCGTACAATAGGATAACTACGTACTGAACAGCTAGCATGCCAAAATAGTATATCGGCAGGAACTTGAAGGTTTTCCAGAGTTTTTTCAAAATGCCTCTTTTGTTTTCATTCATTGATGATTCTGGAAAGAAGACTGTTGCAAATATTGTTAATAATGATAAAGTTACCATTGTAGTCATTAATGAATATGCTTTGTATATACCAACAGCTTCAGAGTCTAAAAATATTTTAATGAATATTTTGTCCATGTTTATCAATACTGCAGCTGAAACCATTACAAGTATGCTGAAAACACCATATCTTAAAAGTCGTTTTGCCCAGAGACTTTCTATGTATTTTTTTCTCATGTTTCGTATGATTTCAGGCAGCATCACAAAGCATGAAATAATGTAGGCAATGAAAAGTGCTAGGAACGCATAGAACATTCCTGCTCCGTAAAGCAAAAACGCAACAAACATTATTGCAAATGAGCTGAAAGCCCAGATTATTTCCATTAGAGCATTTTTCTTTATTTGAAGAAGCCCTTGGGAAGTGTCCTTGAAAGTTATCCAAATAGTATAGCCTAGAGCCAAAGCAATTCCTAGAAAGAATATTTCACTGCTAACTGAAAAGAAAGGAGCTATGAAATCACCAAGCAACCACAATACAACAAACGACAGAATAGTAAAAATCGCTATCATTGGTATTCCTGTGCTTATTATCCGCTTTTTCTCCCTGCGTTCACTTGAAAGATACTTTACCATTGCTGTATCAATGCCAAAGAGCATTGGTATGAAAAAAAGTCCAGATAATGCAATAATAAGCGATAAATCGCCATAGAGCGCAGGACCTAACACCCGTCCAGCATATATCTGAAAGCCTAAGGAAAAAACTTTTGCTATAATAAAACCTATAGCAAAGTAACCTAGGTTCTTTATGAACCTCTCTACACGTTCGTTTGGTTCTCCAAAAAATTTGCGGTAGAACCACAAAAACAATACCATCACAAAGTTCATAGTTAAATTTGTGTGATGGGTTTAAAAATATCCAGGCAACCACCTTAGTCGAAAAATATAATTATTAAAATAGGAGGGTATGTTATTTGGAATAGTGTTGGTATCATATTTTTTTCTTATTATACTTTCTATTTCATCAACAGTTTTATCATTACAGGGTATAGGAACAATTCTATTAACTCTTCTACCATTTAAATGAACATCATAAAACCAAAAAGTATCGTTAGTATCACCATCGTGATTGAAATATATCTTAACTTCTCTACCGTCATTAAAAGTGAATTGGTGTGGATCTTCAGGATATAACATAATGAAGCATACACATGCAAACTATAAAAATTGATTCAATATTTTGAATATTCTAAAATCTCCATAATTTGTATAACATCGCCTTGGCGAAACTTGGGATTTTGTCTCTGTTTTTGATGAAGGATTCATAATTCCAATCTAGTACAAGTAATGCCAGCGCTTTTCTTATGTTGGTTTTCCGAAGGACACGGAAACGGAACATGCGTTTCCAATATTTGATTTCTTTGTTGGAAACATTCGGATATTTCATTATTGATATGAATTTATGTGAAAAAGGAAGAGTTGACATATCCATTATCCAGCCATTCTTTTCACATAACGATTGTAACTCTGTACCTGGATAAGGCTGGAAAATAGAAGCATCAACAACAGTTGGTTTTGCACGCCTGTTAAGATGCACGGTTTCCCACATCTCTTTTTCTGTTTCGTATGGAAGGCCAACCATATTGTAAGAATATGTTTTCAATCCATGATTGTTTGCAGCCTGGAAAGCTTTAATTATCTGTTCATTTGTGTTGAATCTTTTCAAGACCTCGCGACGGATTTTTTCATTGCCTGATTCTATTCCCATATTCAATGTTGTACAGCCCATTTCACTTAACATCTTTGCCATCTCATCATCCATTGTTTCTGGCCGCGCATTGCAGCTGCATGGCAAAGCTATTTCCTTAACATAAAGCTTTGAGAATCTGCGCATCCAATCCTTTGAATAAGTGAAAGTATCATCCTCGAATGCAACAAAATTTATTTTATATTTTTTGCGAAGTTCCTGCAATTCTTTTATTACATTTTCTGGAGAACGCATTCTTGTATACGTGCCTTTATCTTTGTACATCTTCTGAGAAATATGATTAATACAATAGGTGCATTGGAAAGGGCATCCTCTGCCAGCCATTATATCAGCTGTTCCTGATCTTGCATCAAGATATCGTTTAAAGCCAAACAGCTCTCTGTCTGGAAATGGAAGCTTATCCAAGTCTTCTATAAGAGATCTTACAGGATTCCTAAATATTTTTCCATCTTTTTTGGTCCAAAGATTTTTGATTTTAGAGAAATCTTTCTTTTCTTTCAATTTGTTTAGAAGCTCTACAAGAGCATGTTCGCCTTCGCCTTGAATTATTGCATCAACACAATCCTGTTTTATCGTACCTTCAGGATCAACTGTTGGATGTATTCCACCAAACAATATTAGAATATTTGGATGTCTTCTTTTCAGTTCTTTTGCAATTGATAATGAAAAATTAAATTCTCCACTACGTAAAGAGAAGCCGACCACGTCTGGTTTTACTTTCTCCGCCATATTTATGCAGTCTTTGGCTGTTCCGCCCCACGTGTAATCCATGAGGAATGTTTCATGGTCATGTTCTTTGACATATGCTGCTATCGAAGCTAAACCTAGAGGTATGTATTCTTCTCGCATTAGATTTGGATAGACGAATAATATTTTCATAGTATCATATTTTAGTTATAGTGTAAAAGATAAACATTTATATCATTAATCTGCATCTGAACTCGTTTTATAAAGAATAATTACAATACATATTTAGGTAATTTTGATGCGCAAAAAGAAAAATAAACCAATATCATTTAAAATAAAACCGTTTCTAACAATGCCTGTATTGGCTATTATTGCAATTCTTATAATTCTAGGCTGCATTGGAATAAGCACAATCGGCGAAGGCTGGTTTCCTGTAGCCTCTGAAGATGCTTCGGCAACAAGCATCACTATTGCTACTGGAGAAGCATGTGAAAGTTGCAGTT
>Ga0180007_10001190_pt1 | contig 37080 bp, 40 predicted proteins | sample MM_PC_MetaG_FD_121122 | JGI IMG/M metagenome (GOLD analysis project Ga0180007, IMG submission 121122) | Groundwater microbial communities from the Aspo Hard Rock Laboratory (HRL) deep subsurface site, Sweden - MM_PC_MetaG | ecosystem: Environmental > Aquatic > Deep subsurface > Groundwater... | reverse complement strand
TCACAAGGAGGGACACAATTTTCTGCTGAAACAGAAGTAGGAGAAGATGTTGGTTGTGTAGTTGGTTGACTAGATTGCTTAAAAACAGAACTACCAGAAAGATCCAAACTAAAAAAAGCAATAAAAATAATCACCACTAAAGCAACAATCAATATGGCCGTAGTTTTTCCAAATCTATTCATAAAATAAAAAAGAATTTACTTCTTTAAATAATTTGCCAAACTACTCCATAAGGATTAAATTAGTCTTCCTCTTCCTTCAACCTAAAACAAACAGTAACTCTATAGACATTCTTAGAAGTTTGCCTATCTCTGCTATACAATTTTTTACTCTCTTTCAACTCACCTTTAAAACTCCGCGTCATCATCTTCCCTATTTGTCTTGCAATTTTATTAGAAGAAATATAATAATCAACACCAGTTTTCAAAAATTTCTTTTTAGAAATCCAAGCACCAGTCTTAGAGATTCTTTTCTCAAAAAACTTCATTAATTCTTCATCAGCAGGCCTCAACTGAACTATTGCCTGAAAATAATCAGCATGATATTCTTTGCGCATGTGGCACTCCCTGGATCATCATAACATTTTCCTTATTAATAATCCCCAATTTAACAGCCAATCCAACACTCTCTTTACCAATCAAATTCAGATTATCACTTTCCTTCATAATCTCACTAACTTCTTCTTTGGTTTTTTCCTCACCACCATAAAAATACTCACTCACCTTAATTTCAAAATCACCTTCACTGAAAGTCTTTCCAATTAAGTCCTTATCACAAATAGCCACAACGCAATTACCATCCTTATGAAACTTAACTAACATCATTTTTTCCGTTAATTTTCCGCTAACGTTTTCTCGTGGGTTGACAAAGGCTTGTTCTCGTGGGTTGATAAGGGTAAACCCTTATATTTTAGTCCTAACAGGATGCCTCGCCCCACAAGCAGTACATCTTACAAACAAAACCCTATCTTCTTTCTCAAGCTGAGTATCTGGTTTTCCACATTCTTTACACAAAACAAAATCCCTGGCGAATTGCTCAATCTTCTGATTAATAAAAGCAGAAGTTATTTTTCTTCCTAAAACCAATCTCTGCCCATCCAGAACAGCAGGAGTAGCCAATTCTCTTTGTAAATATTTCAATAATTTTTCTTGCCCTCTACCAAGAATTTTAGCTATAGTAGCAAAATTGTTTATTATTGTCTTATTTCCCTGCAAATGGCCACTAACCTTAGGAATCTCAAACCTCTCACTAGAAGATTTTACCTCAGGCATGCTTTCTTTAGCCTTTTTCAATAATTGCTCATATTCCATAAACAATCAGATAATAAGAAAATTTTTAAAAGTTTGTATAAAAAACCCTAGATACCCCTCAAATAATTAGGCCTAGGAGTATAAATCTCGCCTTCCTTGATCAATTCCTTAACGAGATTTTCAACCTCTTCTGAATCCAAACCGCTCTTAGAAACCACCTCATCATACGTAATCTCATCAGCACTTCCAATTATATTTAATATTTTCTGCCTAACTGTCTGAGTAACATTCCCAACAGACTCCACAGCAACTTTTTCCTGGTTTTGAACATTTTCAACAACATCCTCTCTTTTTGAAGGCTCTCCATAGAGGTTAGTCAATTCTATCTTTCTTAATTTCGCCCAAGCAAGATTATCCAATTTTTTAACAATTTCAGGAGTCAAATAAATTTCTCCACTAAATTCTCTTACCCTCCCAATAAATAAAATCAGATCACCTAAACCAACATCACCAATCAAACTAATATCATCTTTCCAAGCCTTAACTCTTATCTTACCCGAACCATCATCAAGCTCAATATAAGCATAACCAAAGTCTCCTTCAGAAGATTTATCTAAAACAGTAGCAATCACGTTTACTCTAGAAATTTTCTTATCCTTAACCAAAACATAATTAGGATCCCACTCGCCTTGCTCCTTACGATACTCCCCACTAATCAAATCACTTATCCAAACCTTATAGGCAGTCTGCCTAGCTTGTACCACTCTCAGCCCATAAAACAAAATAATAGTTTTAAAGATTCTTATCTTAGAACCCCTATTTTACAAAAAAGTGGCTCAAAAAATATTTGTTTCACATTCAGTATCAAACTGATTCCCGCCCCCCTCCACTCCAGAACTCCGAATATCCAAATCACACCAAAGAGTATCACCAAAAACATTATTATTAAAATCAACTTCCAAATAACCCTCCCTTATTAAAATCCCTCTCTTCCCGCCACTAATACTATTTCCCACTATATCAATAAAAGTATTTCCAGGATTACTTTCATTCAAAGACCCTAGCCTTATCCCTTGCTCAACCATGTCAGAGATTTGATTATCAATTACCTCGACATTTCGAACATCTCCTGGAATCTGCCAGGACTCTAAATGGACTCCATAATCCTGTAGAGTCACACCCTCAGAATTATAAATTTCATTTCCCTGAATCAATATATCACTACCCCTCTCAACAACAACTCCAGAATTGTAATTATCATAAATTTCATTATCAATAACTCTCCAATTCTTAGCACTAACCACATAAACACCACTCGCACCATTAGAGTAAATAACATTATTTCTAACTTCAATATTTTCCGGATAAACTTCTGGACCGTCCATATAATCTGTATCACTTTGTATCCCCTGCCATTTAGAGTCATATATCAAGTTGTCCCTAATAACCAAATTCTTAGAAACTGCTGTTACAAAATTATCTCCAACCACCGCAATCCCAGACCCCTCAAACGGATTCCCTTTAAGTTCATTATCGTAAATCTCTCCGTTCACAGCACACACGTTTATCGAAGTAAATTTGTTATCATAAAAAAAGTTACCTCGAACAGTTATATCCTCAGTTTTAGAATCAGCCTCCCTTGCATGCCCGATAGCAAATCCCCTATGATTGTTATGAACCAGATTTCCCTCTATTAAATTATCACCGCCTCCGGTAATAAACAAGGGACCTGTTTGAAAAATAGTTGTAGAAGGACCCCATCCAAAAAATTCACAATCCACTACATCCAAACCATCAACATGCTGGATATCTAACCCCATAACATCTTGGATATTACCCCCATCAAAAATCAAATTACTGAACTTAATGTCTTGTGAGTTCTTAACAAGAAAAAAAGTATCCACATCCCCCCTATATTTAAATACCTGGTCCGGTCTTACCAATAACTTAAATCCAGAATTTTGGTCTTTCCCCTTGATTGTTATGTCTTCATAACCTTCCAAAGTAAATCCTTGCCAACCAGTATGGCCGACAGCACAAATTCCTTCAACCACCAAAGTTTGCCCAGGCGCCAATAAATCCAAAGCGGTTGTTACAGCCCCAGAATCATCTGTTATACCATCACAAACTGCTCCAAAATCACTTAAATACACTGAACCACATTCCTCATCAACACTTCCATCACAATCATTATCCAACCCATCTTCACAAATCTCTTCAGTTGGTTGTTTATCTTGTACACAGTCCCCCCATTCACCACCAACACAAGTTCTTACACCACCAGAACAAATTCCTAAAAGTCCAGTATTGCAAGTCTCAGTGTCTTCTTCCGTACATTCCTCATCATCTCCATTTTGATCTCCATTTTGATCTCCATTTTGATCTTCATCAGTAACTACAACGCAGTCACCAGGACAATTACTTACTGTTTCCCCCAGATCCTCTTCACATATACCATTATTATTGCAAACCACTGCAGAAGTAAGAACCCTTTCATCACTTTTCTCTTCTAAAGTTAACTCCCCAATTTCAGAAACAAAAAACGTAGGTATTATCTTAACTTTATTAATCCCAGACCAGGTATCTTCACTAAATTCTATTTTAACCAGTTTAGTCTCTCTTGACCTAATTAATATATCTCCTCCATCCTGAGAGACCACCCTAGGAGTTACTTCAGAACTTATTTCATCTATTTCCTGTTGATTACTAAGCCCGATAATTCTTAAACCCACAATATCATACTCTCCACTATTGAAAATAACAATTTGTCCCTTAATCTCTCCAACAATAGGCCTCACAGCAGCCAAGACTTGTATCCCTGCATCTTCACCTATCTCTTTTACCAAATCTTCTGAAACGCCTCCCCCAACATACCTAACTCCGAAATATATAAGCAAAGCAACAAACACCGTAGCTAAAACAATTGAAAAGAACATAATCCAATAAGCCGCTTTTTCTTGCATAAGATTAATAAGAATCTGCTCTTATTTAAAGTTTATACTAACTCTCAGACCCTACTCAGAACATTTTTTCTTGGCTCAAAAATTTCACCCTCTCTCTTCAACTTATTTATAGCCTCTTCAACATCACTTTCACTCAAATTTTTATTCGCAGCTTCAGAAATAATATCCTCCAAAGGAATTGCTTTCTTCCCTAAACTTTTTTCCAAAGCAACAATAAGATCTTTAACAACCAAAATCTTATTTCTTTGTGAAGCAGTAATTCCAGTACTTATTCTATCAATATCAATTTGTCCTGTTTCAGGATCAACACCAACTTGGTGCAAACAATACTTCAAGATCCTTATAGCTCTCCTAGCATCAGATCGATTCGCCTTATTACTTAACCTAACTCTTGCACTCGCCTCAGCCAATCTAATCAAGGCCTCCAATTGTCTTGCAGTAATAGGTATTGGCCTAACAACTTGCTCTTCACCAAAACTTCCTGAATTCCTTAAACTAACATAAAAATCCTTGATCTCATCCATTGCCCCCTTATCCAACTTAGGAAAAATCTTTTGCCTTACATAAGAAATATATTTTTTAAATAAAATCTTATCAATCTCCGGCTCTCCTAAACTCCGATTATACTGCAATTCTAAAACATGACTTGCAATTTTAGTATCCGTATCCTTTGCAGGAACATCCCTCACAGGAAAAATCAAATCAAATCTGTTTATCAAAGCAGGAGGCATATCAATCTGTCCTGCAACTGGTTGATAAGGATCAAACCTCCCCAATTTAGGATTGGCAGCAGCCAGCACAGTCGTCTCAGCTCTTAAAGTGGCCTGTATATTCGCCTTTGCTATTGTAACCTGCTGTTGTGCCATCGCTTCATGCAATGCACTAGTATCCTCTGGAGCCATCTTATCCATTTCATCCAACAACAAAAATCCTTTATTTGCCAAAACCAAAGCACCCGCCTCCAAAGCCCAACCCTTCAAAAATTCATCCTTAACAACGCTCGCACTAATCCCTGCACCACTCGCACCCTTACCCGCGATATATCTCGCCCTAGGAGCATTCTTACTAATATAAGTCAACAGCATTGATTTTGCTGATCCAGGATCACCCACAATAAGAACATGCACGTCACCCTTAACCATTGTACCATCAGCCCTTTCTTTTTTCACACCGCCCATCAGCATCAAAACCAAGGCCTCCTTAATATCCTCATGGCCATAAATAGTCGGAGCAATACTATTCCTAAACTTTTCATACACCTTAGGATCTCTAGCCAATCTCAAAATTTCTTCCTCATCCTCTTTACCAATATCAGTTTCTTCAAAGGTTTCTTCAACAGGCTCAATAAAATTTGATTCCAACATCAGATCATACCTTATAGACTGCGCACCTGTTCTCAAAAACACAGGCACTTCTTTCAACACCCCAGTAATTCTAACCAAACTTCCGGGAGTGGTTTTTTTCTCCATTATTGGCTCAACCAAATCTTCTCTTAAAAAAACACTTAATCTCTTAGGCTGTTCACCACCAACCAAACTTTCAGGACTCTCCTCTATTACCAATCTTTGAGCATCAACCAAACTTTTATTTAACAATCTAAATTTTCCCCGCCTACCACAACTGCATCTTGTCGGCTCTTTAAATTTAGTATCCACTTGCAAAATGGAAATATTATTCCCGCAACTGGGACACTCAAACTTTGCACTTACAACCTGCGGCCTGACATCACTAGCTTGCCTCACAATACCATCAAAAGCAATAAACAGGCCCAAATGCTCACTCCTAATATTTTTTATTTCTATTTTTTCAGAATCTGGCAAATTCCTAAACCTAACCCTTAAACTTTTTCCTAAATCAAATTGATCAACAGCCATCTCGGCAGCCTTAATACAATCCTCTGGCTCAGCCAATAATTGCTCAGCCAATTCCGGGTCAAATCTAACTAACTCAGAAAAATCAATCACTAAAGCCCCTCTACCTTTCCTAACCTGTTTATGCAAGTCCTTAAGATAATTCAATTCAATAAATTCCTTAAACTTCTCAATCTGTTCTGAAATCTCCACCTAAATCACCATCTAGCCTAATCCTTTCTAGAACAAGCCCCAATATAAGAATTTATATCAAAAAGAATATAACTATTCCACTAAATCTACAAAAAAAGAAAAAATTATTTCCTCTTTAACTTAGTCAATTTCTTAACCAATAAATCAACAGCTTCCTTTAGCTTGTTCTCGCTCCTAGTACCTGTACAGACTATTTTTCCATTACTAAAAAGCAAAAAAGTAGCCCTTGTCCCTTCCAATTTATACACTAATCCAGGAAACTGCTCTGGCTCATATTCTGTATTCTCTAACTCCATCGCCAAAGAATTCAAATTTAGGTCCATTCCTATACCCCCAGAAGCAACCATATTCTGAACGACAATTTTAGGCTTAATTTTAATCTTAATTTTCACCTTAGCCAAATGCTTAATAATCGCCTCAACGGCCAGTTTAACCTTACCCAAACTCTTAGCTCCAGTACAAACAATCTTACCAGAACTAAATATCAAAGCACTAGTTTTAGGCTCTTTTATCCTCATAACCAATCCAGGAAACTGCTCAGGATTATACTCTGTATTTGGCAATGCCTCAGCCAATTTGATTAAAGGAATATCATGTTCTAAAGAAGCTGAAACAACAATGTTCTGTACCTTATACCATACTTTCTTATCAGTTTTTGTTACCATAATTTGTCCCCCATAAAATAATTCATTTATAAACAAAGTAGAAAAACTTATAAGCTTGTTTATAAAGCGGCTTTCCAGTAAATACCCATTTAAAGAAGCTCGCGACCTTCTCCAAAAACGTCAGTTCGTCCTTCTCAGGCTCTAAAACAATAATCTCCTCCTCTACCTCTTCCACAACCCCACATTTGCCATAAGTCATACAGTCTAAACCTTCTGGACACCCACAAAGACTACAAACCTCTTTTAGCTCTCCTTGAAAACAATAATTCGGCCTATTATTTGAACAAGAACCATAAACAGTACCCTCACTACACCTTCTTGTCAAACAACTACCATCCGGCTGACATAGCCCCTCAGCATCACAGCCACACTTCTGGCAATTATCTTTTAAAACACCACTATCACAATACAGAGGTTTATTTCTAGAACACTCGAAATAATCAGTACCATCAGAACAAACCTTCTCCTCAGTATTCAAAAAAAATCTATTTGCATCACTAATTTTGCTTCCAAACTCATTAACTACCTGTACTCTCCACCAATACTCGCCACCTTCATCCAATCTTATCTTAAAACTCTCTCCTTGAACCTTATAATTTACTGGAGAAAAAAACCCTCTATGATCATCTATCTGAACAATAGAATATTCTAACTCATCACCTTCAGCATCAAAATAATTCCAAACAAAAGTAACAGGATTATTTACAGCCCCACTATCTCTGGGCGCATTTAAAGTCACGCTTGGTTCTCTATTGTTAGTAGCATAACCCGTCATAAAATTATTAAAAGTTTCAGCAAAAGAAAATGCAGACACCAGAGTCATACCTAACAGAAATACTGTAAAAAACACAAATACTTTTTTCTCAATCACCACTTTATTTTTAAAAACAAATCAATTTATTTAAACCTTTTGGAAGCTAATTTCAAAACTTTTACCCTTTATTTTCTCAACACTATTAGCCCTATATTTTTTCTCATTAAAACCTACTTGTTTAGCCCCAACTTTCTCTATAATCTCCTTTCTAAATAAACCCAAATCAAAATCAGAAGCAATATTCAATAAAATTCTATCTTTAACATTCAATCCTTCTTTCTTCCTTAAAGCCTGAACCCTCCTTAAAACCTCTCTCAAATAACCCTCTCTTTCCAATTCTTTTGTTATTTTTGTATCTAACTTAACTGAAAAATTTCCTTTCTTGAATTCAACTTTCTTAACATTAACTTGTTTCATAACTATCTCCATAAATTCCTTCAAATTTTCTTCAGTACTAACTTCTAATTTAGGCAAAGGCCACCTGACCCCATAACCAGATTTCTCTCTCTGCGCTAAAGCTTCTTTCACAACTTGAAAAACCAAATCGAACTTATCTTCCAGTTTTTTATCAATCAATTTTTTATCAAACTTAGGCCATTCAAACATATGGATACTTTCTTCTTTCAGTTTATATTTTTCCTTCAAATCCAAATAAATTTTCTCAGTGATAAAGGGACAAGTAATTGAAAACATTTTCAAACTTTCAAATAAAACCTTAAAAATAATTTCATAAACCTCTTTCTCACCAACCCTGGCCCTAACTAATTGAATATACTTTCTACTTAAATCCAAATACAACCCCTCAACCAAAATGGGAACCGGATCCAACTCATAATTCTCCATTAACTCAGTAACTTTTTCAACAGTAGAATTCAACCTTGAAAGAATATATCTATCCTCTACCTCTTTAGACTTAACTCTAAAACTTAACTTATCTGCATAATTCATCAAATAACTTCCAATATTACAAAGTATTACCAGGTTTCTATTCCTCTGTTTAATTTCATCCCAAGAAAAATTCATATCTTCTCCAGCATTCTGTGTAGAAGTATAGTATCTCAAGGTATCAATACCATACTTATCAACTATATCATAAGGGCTTATAATATTTCCAAGAGATTTAGACATCTTAACGCCTTCAACATCCCTTAACATGCCGTGCATATACACATTCTTAAAAGAGGGTTTACCAAAAGCAACAGCAGAAGCTAAGTGCAGCATATAAAACCATAATCTTGTATGTTCAGTTCCTTCTAAAACCAAATCCGCAGGCCACAATTTGTCCATCAAATCTTTTCTTTGTGGAAAATACAAACAAGTCCATGAAGTTATTCCAGAATCTATCCAAACATCCAACACATCACTAATTCTTTCCTTTTTAGAACCACATTTGCAAGGTAATTCTACTTTGTCAATCCAGGGCCTATGCAAATCCTCAGGAACCTTACCTCCCAATTTCTTCAATTCATCAGCACTTCCAACCACAACATAATCTCCACACTCCTTACATTTCCACAAAGGCACAGGAGCTCCCCAATATCTCTGCCTAGTAATAGAATTGTCTTTCACATTAGAAATCCAGGCATTAAAAGAAGCCTCCCCATCCTTAGGAACCCATTTGATCTTAGGAATTTCCTCAACCATCTTAGGAACCAAATCTTCCACTTTCAAAAACCACTGTTTCGTAGCTCTATAAATCACAGGACTTCTACATCTCCAACAATGGGCATAATCGTGCTCCACTTCAGTTTTAGCAATTAATTTTCCTGTATCAACCAAAGCACCCATAAACTTTTCACTATCTTTTTTAGCATTCCACCCAGAGAATTTTCCCATATCTTCAGCATAATCGCCATTCTCCTTCAAATTATTAAAAGCAGGAATTCCATTTCTTCTACCAACCTCAAAATCTTCTGGTCCGCAACCAGGAGCCATATGCACCAATCCAGTACCAGCACTCAAATCTACATATTCCTCAGAAAGAACAACAGTAAAGGCCTTCTTAGACTCCTTCATTATTTTATCATACTTCTCTTTCAATTCCTTATAATACAAGGGCTCATATCTTAACCCTTCTAATTTATTACCTTTAAACTCATCAATAATTTTTAATTTCTCATCAACAACACCCTGAATAAACGCACCAGCCAAACCTTTTGCAACAACCCAAACTTCATCTTTAACTTTCACTCTAACATAATCCAAATCAGGATGTACCATAACACCCAGATTAAAACAAAGAGTCCAAGGAGTAGTTGTCCAAATTATCAGGTATTCATTTTCAGTATCTTTAACCTTGAACTTAACAAAAACAGAATCTTCCAAAACATTCTCATATTCAAGTTCATGTTTGGCTAAAGAAGTTTCACAAGAATAACACCAAGTTACAGTTTTCAAACCCTCATAAATTCTTCCAGCGTCATGAGCTTTTTTAATAAACCACCATTCTCCCTCAATAAAATCATTTTCTATAGGCATATACGCGTGTTCATGATCCATCCAAACACCAAAATTCACCAAATCCCTACTCATCTGCTGAGCCATATCAAAAGAGAATTTTTTACATTTGCTAACAAATTTATCAATCCCGTATTTTTCAATTTCTTTCTTATCCTTCAATCCAAGAGTTTTCTGTACCTTATTCTCCGTTGGCAACCCATGCATATCATAACCATTTCTATCCCAAACATTAAACCTATTCATTCGTTTATATCTCAAAATCTGGTCTTTCAAAGCATGATTCCACGCGTGCCCAATATGCAATCTTCCAGACGTATACGGTGGCCCCTGTAAAAAGTAAAATGACTTACCCTTAGAATTTCTTTTCTTTATCTTCTCATAAATCTTCTTATTTTCCCAATACTTCAAAATCTCCTTTTCAACATTCTTAAACTCATATACCATTTATATACACCCTCACAGACATATATTTAATACTTATCATAGTTTTAAAGACCCAGAAAATCAGGCCTCTCCTAAATAATAATAACTATTAAAATTCCAATAGCCTCTAAAAAAATAGGCAAATTCATAAGAAAAATCACAATAAAACAGGTTTATAAACTTTATCCACCTAAATACTAAGTATGAAAAAAGATCCTCTCGGGTATAGAAGTCGGGGCCTCAAACGTATGGAAAAGAGATTTGGTAATAATTTAATTAAAAAATTCATCAAATCACGTATAAACAACCAAAAGACCGTTAGAATTCTTGAAATTGGTTTTGGCGAAGGAAAATGTTTATTAGATTTAAATCACCTTTTTAAAAACAAAATTGAATTACACGGTATAAGTGAAAAAAAGACCCTTAGTATGTCCAACCAAAGAGATTTTATAAAAAATGCTAAAAAATTTAGGATTCCTATCTCACGGCCTCTTCCAAGGCCCCATTTTTATGATATCGGAGAGGGCATAAAATTTAAGCGAAACTTTTTTGACATAGTCCTAAGTCAAGCCGCTTTTCATTATATAGGAAATAAGGCAAAACTAATTGAAGAAATTTGGAGAGTTTTAAAACCCAGGGGTCGAGCATTCATTCATTTTGACATAAAGTTTGAAGAAAATTATCCAGACTTCATGAAAACCAATCCAGAAACTCCAAGATTTATAATCTACAAAAAAAACAAAGTAATAAAATTTAGCCAATATATTAAAAAATATAACAAAAAATACAATATTAGACTTACAAAAGCCAAAAACAATCCAGACCAATATAACCTACTTATAAACAAAAATAGAATCAGCCCACTAAATTTAAAATTAGAATATGACGGAAATTCTACAATTTACCTAACTAAGCTTAAGGGGACAGATAGATACAAAAAAGACAGCTCTGCATGGTGGGGTACACGAAGCGTGTTCAACACCAAATAATATGCCCCAAATCAGATTTACCCTAAGAGAATATCAGAAAAACATAGTAGAGACAGCAAAGAATAAGAATACTCTAGTAGTACTTCCAACAGGCCTGGGAAAAACCAAAATCGCAATAGCTCTGGCAATAGAAAGACTAAACAAATTTCCAGAATCTCAAATTCTAATGTGCTCCCCAACAAGACCATTATCAAATCAAATAAAAAATGAATTTCTAGATTCCACAAGCATAGATGAATCCAAAATAATTTTACTCACCGGAATGATCTCTCCTAAAAAAAGGACAGATCTTTATAAAAAATCAAAAATAATAGTAGCAACGCCCCAAACAATAGCAAAAGATTTAGAAAATAAAAGAATAAACTTAGAAAATTTCTCACTACTTGTTTTAGATGAAGCACATCGTAGTAGAATGAAGTATGCAAACACAATAGTGACCCAAAGTTACATGAAACAATCTCAATTTCCAAGAATTCTGGCATTAACAGCATCGCCCGGTTCGACAAAAGAAAAAATAAATGAAATAAAAGAAAATCTTTTCATAGAAGCAATAGAACTAAGAGATGAAGAATCCAAAGACGTAAAGCAATACATCCAAAAAAAGAACATAGAACTTATAGAAGTGGAACTTCCAAAAGAATTTTTAGAGATTCATGCGTTATTATCAGAAGTCTACAAAAAAAGATTAAAACAACTTAAAGAATTCGGATTAACAAAACCACTCTCTATCATAAACAAAAGAGATTTACTAGATTTCCAAAATTACTTATTCTCAGAAGCAAAATCTGGAAATAGAGCTTCTTATTACGGAGTTTCATTAACAGCAGCAGCAATCAAATTATCTCACGCACTAGAACTTTTAGAAACACAGGGGTTATCTTCATTTTCAAAATTCTTAAAAAAATTAGAAACAGAAACATCAAAAGCGTCCAAAAACATAAACCAAGAACCCCAAACAAAAAAAGCAAAACAATTATTAGAAAAACTTCAAGAAAAAGATTTAGATCATCCAAAACTAACTAAATTAGCTGAAATAATAAAAACAGAATTAAAAAACAACATCAACTCAAAAATAATTATCTTCGCAAATTTCAGAGACACAGTAAAAAATATTGTAAAAGAGCTCGACAAAATTCCAGAAGCCTCCCCAGTAGAATTAATAGGTCAAAAAGAAGGAATAACCCAAAAAAAACAATTAGAAACAATAAAACAATTTGAAGAAGGGAAATATAACATAATAGTGGGGACCCAAATAACAGAAGAGGGTTTGGACCTAAAGGGAGGGCTCTCAATAGCCATCTTTTTCGATCAAGCAGCCTCAGCAATCAGAAAAATCCAAAGAACTGGCCGTGTGGGAAGATTAGAAGCAGGAAAAATAATCCACTTAATAACAAAAGGAACAAGAGACCAAGGATATTTCTGGAAATCTCACAAAGATGTAAAAAAAATGAAAAATATAATCTCTAGAATGAAAACTAAATTAGATAAACAAACTACACTTTAATCTATTTTATTATTCTCTCTCCGCCAGTCTCTTCTGAAATTCTCTGACTCTCTCTTCAGCCCCCGCATCAATCTCGGCTTGCTCTCTCAACCTTTCTGCACGTTCTTCCTCTGTTTCTCCACTGTCCACTCTAAAAGTATTCAACTCTCTCCACTTAGCCTGTGCCTCTGCTTGCTTTTCCTCCAAACCAAGCATTCCATAAATCCTGCCTGCATAACTCAATGCTCTATTCAGTTGCTCTCTATGAAGTTGTCTCGGAAAATTTGCTGGAGGATTTACACTATATCTTAAATTCATGTCTGCCAAATTTTCAAGTGCTTTTTTCTGCTCATCGGTTCCTCTTTCAACAATTCCCTGAAAAATCCCTTCAGGCTCACAAAGACATGGACCTCGGTAATCTTCATAACCCTCTCTTGTGAGATAATGACACATCTTCCCAGGCTCGTACTCTGTAAACGGATAAACAGGGCACCACTTCCCCATCCAAGAAACCTGCGCACAGAAAGGTTCCACTAAGAAAGGCTTCTGCTCTTCTCTATCCCTTCCAAACGTTCTATCCGTGGCTGTTTCCCAAGCCCTTGACGTTGCATCCCAATCAATTTCTTGTTCATCCACCATAAACCTATCTAGAACCCCGAGTATTTAAACCTTTCTATTTGTAACCACTGAAAAGAGACAATTTCATTTCAACCTCTTTTTCAAATCTCGAAGAAGCTGGGAATTATTCTTAAATAAAATAATCTCCATCCCCAATTTTTTTGCTACATTCAAATTCTTCTGTCTATAATCTATGTAAATGCATTCTTTAGCCTTAACTCTCAATTTTCTTAATGCTCCCACATATATTTTTCTATTGCCGACTAAAACTCCAACCCTATATGTCAAAATGACTGGTCCATATTTTTTATAAAGAGCTTTCTCCACAGATAAGGAAGAGTACAGCGCTGTAGAGGTCCCTATCAAGAGTACCTTACAATTATCGCTCTTTAGTTTATCAATGTTCTTTAGAACCTCTTTATTAGTTTCTAATAATCTGCCCCCGCGTTCATATTCTTCTTTCATGTATTTTTTTGTCACATTAAACTCTTTAGCCATATTCGTCAAGAGTCCATCTTTAGATATTTTCCCTTTTTTCTTGAAATATTTATTAATAAGTTTCTCCTCACTTTTCCAAAGTCCATCTTCAGCTTTCCTAATATAAAGTTCTTGAGCACCCTTATCAGAAAATTCATCAATCACGAGTTTTTTTAGTTCAGTTTTCATCTTCAACCCTTCCTATGATACTCCCTCCAAATTCTTTGAAAACTTTTATTCTTCATTAATCCCTTCAAAGTGCCCTCAGCAACAATTTTACCATCCCAAAAATAATAAATGTAATCAAAAAATTTCAACAAGTGCAATCTATGAATCGAAGAAATAATCGTTTTCTGAGAATATTTTTTCAGTAAATCTTGATATATCCTTAATTCATTCTTACTATCCACACTACTTGTAGGCTCATCCAATAACAAAATATCACTTTTCTCACCAGCAAGCAAACCTCTAGCTAAAGCCAATCTCTGTTTTTCTCCACCGCTCAAATTAACACCCTTTTCAGAAATACTAGACCTTAATCCCTTAGGCAATCTTTTAATTACAGGATCAAAAGCAGCAATCTTAGTTACATCCCCAACAGCAGAATCTGAAAATCTCAAACCCAAAGTAATATTGTTCTTAATAGTATTATTAAAAATCTCTGGTTCTTGCGGTATCAAAGTCACATGTTCACTTAAATGTTTTAATCCAAACTCCATTTTTTTATCATCTACGTAAACATCAACAAATCTAGTATGATACAACCCTCTCAACAAAGCCAATAAAGTACTCTTACCGCTTCCGCTTTCTCCTACAAAAGCGATCCTTTGTTTTCTTCTCAAAATCACATCAATGTTATTCATATGGTGCCTTTTATGCTTTTTATCCTCATAACTAAAGTACAAACTCTTAATCTCAATTTTTTTCCAATTCACAGGAAGTTTAGGTTGTTTTTCAACCAGAGGAACTTTTCCATAAGCTTGTTTTAAAGGATCCATAGCTACAACCGAAGCGTTTTGCTCAATCATATCCCCATAACGATAAGCAAATTCAAAAAAAGTATCACCAATTCTATCAACATACCTGTACAACATAAACAAAGTTCCAATTAACACAGTCCCGGTCGTAGTAATCTGATCATAAGAGTATAAAATCAACACAACAACAATCATAGTTGTCACACCCATACTAGCAAAAAACCATTTTATCTCATTTAGCACAATATTTTTATGATACAACCTAAACGGCTTCAACATACGCACCAATACCTCCTTAGAAGCCATTTTCTTTAATCTCAAAGTAATTATAGTAACAATATTCGAAACAAAATCATGCACGGCAGAAGCTATAAAGTTCTCATGTAAATAAAGTCGTTTATACTGTTTAGACAAAACATTATCGAACCTGTAAATAATAAAAATAGATACCGCACTAAAAACAATAGCTATTAAGGCAGATTTCAAATCAATAAAGGCAAGTATAATAAACGCCCCAGTTAATACAAGGATGGCTTGGATAGGCGCAAACAACAAGCCAGAGAATCTGCCCATTGCGCTTGCAGCACGATTAATCTTATCTATAGTATCTCCAGAATGATGATCTCTATGCCAGCCAGGGCTTAACTCCAAAACTTGATTAATTGCTTCTTTTTTATAGTTCAATTTTACATAAAAAGCATTTTTTCTTTCCAGAATCCTCCCAGTACCATGAAACCCCCAAAACCCAATCTGCAAGATTACTAGTAAACTTAAATGGAATAAGATAGTCCGAAATAGTGCCTTTCCGCCCTCAGACTCTTGGATAGCATTAAAGATTCTTCCGATAATATAAGGAGTTAAAAGCTCAATACCAACAGCAATCGTAAACAATACAAAAACCAAAATAACCAAATGGCGTCTTCCGAGGCTATACTTCCAAGTAAGTCTAAACAGGTTTAATATAGGATTTGGCCCTTTTTTCTCTTCTGCCATATCAGTCTCTCCTTCCAGTTTTATTAACAAAAAACAACAATTATAAATCTTCTTATCCTCTTCTAAAGCAAAATGAGACTAATCCTAACCAGACATGGAGAAACAGAAGAAAACAAAAAAGACATCATGCAAGGTTGGTTACCAGGACATCTAACCACAAATGGAAAAAACAAGCTAAAATTCTCGCAGAAAGATTAAAAGATATCAAAATTGATATTATCTTTACTAGCGACCTAAAAAGATTTGTTGAAACTGCAAAAGAAATTGCAAAATATCACTCAAAAACAAAATTCATGAAAGAAAAACTATTGAGAAAGATGGGTAAAGGAATATTTGAAGGTAAAAAACGAAACGAGATAAACTGGGAATCGGTTCCTGGTGATTTTTTTGTTAAAAAGGCCGAGGGGGGCGAAAGTTTTACTGGACTATGGGACAGGCTAAAAAAATTCTATTCCTATTTATTAAAAACATATGATGTTGAAACTATTTTAATTGTAACGCATGGAGGGTCCTTGTGTTTCCTACAAGGACTGATTCTTCGCAAAGACATGAAAGAGTCTATCAAAATTAAAAATCAAAAAAATACAGCCATGTCTGAATTTGAAATAAACAAAAAAGGGAATTACAAAATTATCTGTCTTGATTGTGATAAACATCAAAAATGACAAAACTCCTCACAAAAAAAGAATTTTTACTAAAGAAAATGTCAACCGGAGAATGGCACGTTTCCTTAAACCCCAGAAAAAAACAAGAGATTATAAGGTTTCTTGGACCATAAAAGATGACGAATATCATAATAGACCACAGAGAACCAAAATCACTAATCAAAGAACTAGCAAAAAATCACAAGATAGAAGTAAAACAACTAATCACAGCAGATATAATAATCCAAGGAAAAGATCCAGAAGGAAACGATTTGAACATAGGAATTGAAAGAAAAACAAAAAATGATTTCTTAAATTCAATTATAGACAAAAGAATAATCCAACAATTAATTTACCTAAAAGAAAATTTCACAACAACTTTACTAATAATAGAGGGAACAGAAAACATTTACTCAATTAGAAAATTTCATCCAAACGCAATAAGAGGAATGCTTGCCTCAATAACCATTGATTTCCAAATACCAACATTACAAACAAGAAATTATAGAGACACCGCGGCATTGATAAACACAATAGCAACAAGGCTAGAAAAACCAAAAAAATTATTTCCTTTACTAAAAAAAAGAAAGCCTGCAACATTAAAAGAACAACAAGAATTAATAATAGAGTCTTTACCAACACTAGGACCAACATTAGCAAGATCCTTATTAAAAAAATTCAAAACAGTAAAAAAAGTAATAAACGCATCAGAAGAACATTTACAAAAAGTAAAAAAGATTGGAAAAAAGAAAGCTGAAGAAATAAAAAAAGTTATTGACTCTGAGTACGAGTAAACCGATCCCAATACCCAGTATCTCGACCATATACTCTATTTACTAAGTTTGCAAATTCCGCGGTATCTGCACCTACAGGAAGACGTAATGTCTCAAAAAGACTACCTAATTCAACATAAAACTCCATCTCCAGTCGATCAGCTATTCCCTCAACTTCGCCTCCTAGCCCGGAATTAAATCGTAGAACCGCTCCAGCCAAAGAGGCTCTAAATCTTTCATCAATAAAAAGTCTCTGACCCTCTCGCCCTATATCCTCCCAAACTCGATCAACAATATACTGTAAAAAAATCTTTCCTCTAGAATTTCCATCCTCACCCATAAATCATCAAAAAGTAAAAGCGGCTAATAGAGTTTATAATAATTTTTATTCTAAATCATACCTCTCCAAGACACTATATTTAGGACCATCTTTACTCAATTCACTTTTTACCAAAGAAAAATCTTTAACAGTAAAACTCTCCCAAGGAAGTTTAACGTTCTTTAAGGCATCCAAAAACTTTTTCTTATCCTTAACAAACTTAACTCTTCCTAAAGTAACATGAACAGAAAATCTTTCCTCTTTCTCAAATAAACTACCCAATTTCAACTCAATATCCCCATGCAGCCCCATAACTTCCTTTTCAGGCCTCAAACTAACCCACACCACATTAATTCTTTGATCACTAGGAAACCAACCGACTTTATCTAAACTAACAACAAACTTCTTAAATTTAAGCTCCTTTAATATTTTTCTTACCAACTCAATATCTTTTTCATCAACAGAACCTAAAAATTTTAAAGTCTGATGTAAATTTTTTTTAGCAACCCAATTTACTTTAGCAAATTCATTCCCAACAGTTTTTTGTAAAGAATATAATACCGCCTTAATTTTCAAAGGCAATTCAATTCCAATAAAAATTCTCATAAAGCAAACTCTAACTTCCCCATTTATATTTTTATCTCAACAAAATCTCCAGATTCAATACCTTTCTCCATACTATATCCCTTATTCACTTCCAAAACATACTTGACGTCCTTCAAAGAATCATAAGTCCTACAAGGATCTTCTTCACAAGGCACAGCCACTTCAATATTAATTATCCTAAAATCTTCTGAAATAAAAATAATATCTAAAGGAATCAAAGTATTCTTCATCCAAAAACTTCTAATTTTAGAATCTTCATAAACAAATAACATTCCTTCATTTTTTTTTAAAGATTCTCTAAACATTAAACCTTTGGATCTTTCTTCAGGAGCATCAGCAATCTCAACATCAATCACCTTTCCATTAATAACAACCTTATTACTAAAACCACAACCAGTAACGAACATCAAAAAAATAAACAAAAAAACAAACAAATACTTTTTCATCTTATCTCTCAATTTCCCCAGCAATAAATCTCTCCACCCTCTGTCTAGCTTCTTCATCAGAATACTGCTTAATAGGATGTTTCATAAAATAAGCAGATACAGATTCCAATACGCCACCAACCGGTCTATCCAGGGCCAACTTACAACACCTTATAGCATCAACAGTTATGCCTGCACTATTCGGAGAATCCTCCACACTCAACCTCAATTCTAATTCAAGAGGCACATCACCAAAATTTTTTCCTTCTATCCTTAAAAAACAAACTTTGTTATCCAACAGCCAAGGAATATAATCAGAAGGCCCTATATGAATATTCTCAGGCTCCAAGGACGCAGGCAACTGAGATTGAACAGCCTCTGTTTTACTTTTTCTCTTTAATTCTAACCTGGATCTCTCAAGCATATTTAAAAAATCAGTATTTCCCCCAGTATTCAATTGATAAGTTCTAGAAATTTCTACACCTCTCTGAGAAAAAAGTTTTGCCAAAACCCTATGTATTATTGTTGCCCCTACCTGGCTCTTAACATCATCTCCAACAATAGGCAACCGTCTTTTCTCAAATCTGCCAGCCCACTCAGCATCAGAAGCAATAAAAACAGGCACGCAATTTATCATTGCAACCCCAGCACTCAAACAAGCATTAGCATATAATTCCGTTGCTTTTTGAGAACCAACCGGCATATAGTTTATCAAGACTTCTGCACCAGATTGTCTCAAAACATCAACAATATTAACGGGCCCCTTACTAGAGATCACAAATCTCTTATCCTCAGGATATTCCTTCATATGCTCAGCAACTCCATCCAAAACCGGAGCCATTTGAACCAAAACTTCTAATTTAGGAACATCGCCACAAAAAATCTTAGTACAATTAGGTTTAGCAAAGATTGCCTCAGAAAGATCTCTCCCAACCTTCCTAGCATCAATATCAAAAGCAACAACAGGTTTTATATCTAAGATCTTATATCCTCCCAAAACAGGATGCATAAGCCCAGGCACAACACCACCGGTAACATTCTTGTAATAGAATAATCCTTGAATCAAAGAACTAGCACAATTTCCAACTCCGGCAATAGCAATTTTTATCTCGCCCATGGAACCACAACCCATCCAAATAACGGATAATCAGTCAAGAGAATATATAAAGATTTAGCAAGTTTTACACAAAAATCTCAAGTATCTTCTGACCAGCCCCAACAGTAACCCCATTAATATCCTTATCCGGATTAATCTCAACCAAATCAACCCGTTTTAAGTTACGTAAGTTACGTATCCTTTTCAAAAAATAAAGTAACTCCAGACTACTCATCCCACCGGGCTCTAAATAACCCGTTCCCGGAGCAAAAGCAGGATCCAAAACATCAATATCAACACTTAGATACAATCCATCAAATTCCCTAGCCATTTCCATAACGGCATCACAAATATTCTCTTCATTATTAAATAATTGCTCCATAGTAAAGTATTTTATCTTATTTTTATCCAAAAACATCTTCTCCTTAGCATCAATAGCTCTCAAACCAATAAAAATAGTATTTTCTTTCTTCAAAACACCCTCCTTAATCAACCAATAAACCCAATTTTCATGATTCACAAACTCTTCAGGATAGCAATCTGGATGTGCATCAAAAATTACAATCCCAGCATTACTAAACTTTTTAGCAAACCCCCTAAAACATCCATAAGTTATACTATGATCCCCACCCAAAAAAATATCACCATTACTTTTTTCAATATTTTCCATAACATCATCAACATTAGATTTATTTATTTTAATTTCTTCCTCATCAAACTTTTTCCCAGAGGCTTCTCGCCAGCCTTTTTCCAAAAGAATATCTGGTGCTTTCTCACAACCAAGATTCATTTCCAAACATCCGCCAGAATACTTAATTTTCAAAATTTTCATATTAACCAAACAAAGAAGTAAAAGTAGTAACAACTATAAAAACAATAAACAATAAGATTATCAATATCGCAGTAATAAAGATATTCTTAAAAAGTCCTGGCCAAAATTTTCTTTCTTTTCGTTTCATTTTGGATAAGCTCCCTTTGAAAGGTGGTTTAGTTCTTTAATATTTTTTCTAATTGGCCTTAATAATGTATTAATTTCAAAAGCTAAGGCCTCTTTCAGATCCAAAGGATGAAGTTCTTTTTTAACAAAGGCCTCTTCAATTTCTTTATAATTTTTAAAAACCAGATCTCCTCCATACTTCTTATCTCTTTTAACAACAAAAGTTTTATTACAATCTTCCTTAATAACCAGCACCACATACTCCAAAAAAGCCAAAACACCATTGTCTTTTACAGCGCCGGCTTCACAATAAGCTTTTCTAACCTTACTATTAACTGTTTTTTCATCATCCAATAAATCTATTTTACTGCTCTCAACAGACGCACTCATTTTACCACCTTCTAATCCAGGTATCATCGGTGTCATAATCTCAACTCTAGGTTTATAACCAATCTTCGGCAAGTTTTCTCTTGCAAACATAAGCAATTTCCTCTGATCCAACCCACCATATTGCATATCAACATTCAAATAAACTTCATCAATAGCCTGCATTATCGGATAAATCAAGCCAGACAACTTAGGATTGTCTCCGAATTTCACAACCTCTGAAGCAGCCCTTTTGCAATCGTTAATATTCGTAAAACTAGACATCTTCAAAACATCCAAAACATAATCTTTTTTTAATTGGAAGTCAGAACCCTTCATAATTTTAAAATTCTTAATGTCTGCACCAATAGCCTTAAACATCAGAGGAATTAATTTGTTATAATATTTATACCTCTTCTCCAAAACATCCCAAGGAGTGTTATCCAAAGCACCATGCAAGTCCGCCAACAACAATGTAACTTTAAATCCCGCTTTCAAAAAATCAGCAAGTTTCAAAACCCATAAAAAATAAGCAACGTGCGGCCTCCCAGTAATAGCAGTACCCAAATAAACACTCGGATTTTTTTTCTTTAAACGCTCTTTAAGTTCTTTCTCAGTAACAATCTCTTCAGTATTTCTCTTAACAAGTTCTAACCTATCCATTACAAAATAAAGCCCACCTAATTAATATAAAGGTTTCTAATCAAATTTTAAGACATCTATACTCCCCACCAATATCAAATTCTCTATGCATGTTTCTTATAGCCCCAATAGTGGCATCCGCAAGTTCTCTTGAAGAAAGCCCTCTAACATCTAAAGGCTCTCCAAAATTAACATACCCCTTTAACACGCCAAGCCTAGAACGAGAAGAAGAATACCAAACAAAATCAGTTCCCAAGTATATTCCTCTCCCCAACAAGTATTTCAACTTAGCACTCACCCTATGTAAATGTCCTGTTGGCCCATCAGCATTTGCAGAAGCCATAATCTTCTTGCCTAGTTTCAACAAACCATAAGATCTGTCTTCAATCCTTTTAGAATACCTAACATGAACAGGAATAACCTGACACTCTTTTTCCATAACTTCCTGCGCCCTCGTTACAGAAGCAAAAAACATGCTCTTAAATTCACCTAAATCAGAAAATCCGGGAGTATACGTCCTACCGGGTTGCGCAAAAAAGAAAAAGTCTCTTCTTTTTATAATTTCAACAATTTTTTTAATTAAACCGACCCTATTCTTAGAATTTCTATCAAAAGAGACAGCACCAAACCTCTTAAAGAACTTTCTCAAAGGCCAAAACATCATATTCTCTCCTGCCAAAGTAACAGGCAAACTATCAACCCCATTCAAAAACCAGTAAAGACTAAGACCAATAGCAAATTCATCCGTATGACTAAAATGACTTGGCACATAAATCCTTCTCGTTTCCCCCCTGTGTTTATTTGACTCTCTCCAGATACTAAAACCTCATCCACCAAATTTCCCACCGCCCTCCTAACCACAGACCCCCGACTACACACACGGTTACAATAGTCCTCAGCAAAATCAAACGCCACATCTTCCAAATTCATTTTCGTGCTCAGTAGTTACATAACAATTTATAATTCTTTTCATATAACTTAAAGGTACATGGAAGAACGATCTCTTTTCAAATTAGCCCTTATAGTCTCATTAACAGGGCTACTTCTATTAATCTTCATATCAGACAAAATAGAGATAGAAGAATATGATATAAAAGACATTAATAAAAAATTAGTAAACAAACAAATAAAAGTTTCAGGAACAATAGAAAGAGTAACAGAAACACCTGGCCTAGTTATTTTTGACATCAAAGACAAAACAGGAACAATAACCGCAATAGCTTTCAAAGAGTCTTTCATAAATCTAACCAAAAACCGACATGTAGAGATAGAAGGACAGGTAATTACTTACAAAGACAAATTAGAAATTCAAGTAGATCAAATACTAACATGATACATAATAAAAAATCAAAGAGGTGAACGAGGCTTGTTTTTTGCAATTATATTGGCCATTATTTTCGGTTTGATATTTGGCGTGCTGACGGGCCTCTTGCCCCGGCCTCCACCCAAATACAGTAGTTGTGGGCCTACTTGCAGTCTCCCCATTACTTCTTTCATTTACACCCCCTTTAATTTTAGCCGTCTTCATTATTTCAGTTGCAACGTCTAATACTTTCCTCGATTCAATTCCAAGCGCATATTTAGGCGCACCAGAAGAATCGACCGCATTAGGCGTTTTGCCAATGCATCGTTTTCTCTTAGCAGGCAAGGGTCATGGAGGAATAATCTTCACAGTAAAGGGTGGGTTACTCGCATTTATACTCGGAGTTTTTTTAATCTTCCCCCTGATCTACACTATAAAAACAATTTTCCCATTCCTACAAAAATCCATACCCTATATCTTAATCATCTCTGTAATATTCCTAATTTACAGAGAGAAAAAATCAAGATCCCTGGCCTTAGTAGTGTTTTTCCTTTCAGGCATTTTAGGTATGATAACCATAAACTTTCCAAACCTGCCTCAGCCTTTATTTCCATTATTTTCCGGATTATTTGGTATATCAACACTCGTAATAAGCCTAAATTCGGATTCAAAAATTCCAAAACAACAAATAACATTCCCAAAAATAACAAAAAAAGAAATATTAAAAACAACACCTATAAGTGTTTTCTCAGGGGGTTTAGTATCAACTTTGCCGGCAATGGGATCCTCACAGGCAGCAATAATAGGAAGTTCTCTAGTAGGAAAAATAGGATCCGGGGGTTTCTTAATGATGATTGGAGGAATAAACACAGTAAATTTCGTTTTAAGTTTCATTTCTTTATATGTCTTAGATCGAGCGAGAAATGGCGCAGTAGTAGCAATATCTCAAATAGTAGAAAAAATTACATTAGGCCACTTCATATTATTCATTTCCATAGCCATGATATCCGCGGGTATCGCAGCAATAACAACAATTTATCTATCTAAAACATTCGCAAAATACATAACAAAAATAAATTACCAAATTTTAATTTTATCCATAATCTCTTTGATCATATTTTTAGTTTTACTAATCTCAGGCTTCTACGGCTTCCTAATCCTAGTAACAGGAACCTTCATAGGAATAATCCCGACACTAAGAAACATAGGAAAAAATCACCTAATGGGCTCTTTAATGCTGCCAATTATTTTGTTTTATTTATTATAAAAAAACTAAGTCAACAAAACCGATCTAGGAGAATCTAACTTCCTCACGAGCTCGCCAATATCAAAACTAAAATCCCCATTCCTCAAATCTCCTGGAACTTCTTGTTCAAAAGGCCCAATCTTGCGTGCATACGCGTCCATCACAAGTCTCCTTCTAAATACCGGAGCCAAAGGACCTTTTTTAAGCAATTCATCTATTTCCCTATCAAAATCCACTAATTGTTGAAATAAAGATTCATACCTTTGCATTTGTTCAGGCGAATATTGCTCTTGACCTTCATCTGACATTTTTATTTTCCACAAATAACCACCTACACAACCAATTCATAACTTAAAAACCTTATGTTTTCTGTTTCCTATAAGATCCGCCAGCGCCAGTAGAACCACTACCATCTGGAAAAATACCCAGCGCATCCCTAAACAAAGAACAAATTCTTCCGTACATCGGAGCATTATTTCTTCCATTAGAAAGACCAAGTGGAAAACCAAGATCCATCAGCTTATCAAATGCCCCGGCTAAAGTATTGCCCCCCCGCTTACAAAACTGGACAATCAGATACGCCAACGAATCTTGAGGGACCGGCCCTTCAGATTTAAAAGACACGGCTTCAACGTCCCTCAACAGTTCTCTCAATCTCTGATAAGCTAACGACTGAAAATCATTAAACCCCCTACTAGCACAACGAGAGTCCCTACCAATACCAGATTCTCTACTAATCCTTCTTGCAACCTCTTCATGAACCCTAGTATCTGCCATAACTAAAAATTCCAGGGCTTTTTCCTTACCATGAATCTTCGATAGAGTTCGCATCTGATTAAGTAACCCACAGGGATTGCTCATTTAAACCACTTAATCAGTCCTGTTTGTTTATCTTTATCCTTACCAAAAACACTTTCGATTCTTAATTTTGTCAACTCTAAACTCTGTTTCAAATAGGTAGGTAAATTATACTTCTCAGCTAAAAACAAACTAGGCTCCAAATATTTAACAATAGAACCTTCAGAAATAGTAAAAAGTAATTTGCCCCCACATTTACACTTCCCACTCAAAGGCGGCCTTCTATATTTTTCATTACAATCAACGCATCTAAATTGCTGCATACTAAACTTACGTAAGTTACCTTTAATATCCCTAATAAAATGCCTCTCAATAACTAAACGAGCAACATCATTCTCATCAACCGCCCTTATTTTTTCAGCAATCCTCATCTGACCAGCAACCTTATCCATCATGTTAGGTATTGTTTTATAGCTACTACAAACCGCACCCGCCGCCATATCTTTTGTATCGTGAGTGAACTTAAACCCCTTACATTCTCCATTAGTATTCAAAACATCCTTAACAAGTTTGACCTTAACATCCCAAGGATACTTATATTCTTCTGCAGCCTCATACAATTCCAAAGGATACTTATCCACAATATCCATATCAAAAACCATGTCATCAACTTCACTAGGAATTATTTTTGTACTCAAAACCAAAGGCTCGTCTTGCTTAGCACCCCTATGATCCGGCAAATAACTGTTTGAAAAATTCAACAAAGCATCCATCAACAAAATATAACACGCTTCATCACCATCCGCGTCTCTACGCATAAAACAATGAAAATAAGGATGGCAATAATATCCCTGCGTTTTTGAAAATCCAACGATTCTTCCAATAATCCCAGCAGAAGTATGCGGACTCATACCAACAATCAAATGCCCCACAATATCTTCTTTTTTCTTCACACCATAAAATTTCTTAAGCCCATACAACTTAACCAATAAATCATCTATAAACTTAGAAGTATTTATCACAACATCTTCAGCCTTTTCATTCAATGTTTCCCCACAACTAGGCAAAATAACATCTTGCGGTTTTAATTCCAGCATCTGTTCATCATTTTCTAATTTTTTACCATGAATATCCTCAACATAGCCAATTTCTCTAAGTTTCTTAACACTTACGCTAACTTCACAAGGTTTAAAATGAGTTATAACAGTTTCAGTCATGTCATATCTAATAGTTCCATCTTTGTTTACATACAAACCATGGCTTGCTCTTAAAATACCTTTTACCAAATGTTCAACAACATGACCTTTATTACTAGTTCCCCTAACACCTTTAATCAAATCAGGATAATTTTTAGTCTTAATTTTTTCCAAGGCCTTTTCAAAATAATACTTAATATCAATATCCATCTTCCTACTTCCAACACCAACATTTCTTGTTTTTTTATCGCACTTCTCACAAACAGAATAAATCGTTTCTTTCTTACAACTATCACAAAAAAACACAGCAAACTCAGAACTTACTTTTCCCTTTTCTAAAGCACTTTGAAAACATCTCATCCTTCCTCCTTCAGTTCCAACAGGAAACAATGCTTGTGGACTTCCTGTCATCTTTCGCATCTTAGCTTTCTCAGGTCTCCCCATTCTAGCACCAATAGTAGTTCCATTCTTATCTCTGATTAAAACCTTAGAAAGTTTATTAACAATCTTCAAAACATCTTCTTCCTTACCCAAATTAATATCTAATTTATCGCCCAAAGAAAACATCAAAACCTTGTTCCAAGGATACTCAATCACAATATGTTCTCCTTTAACAAGTCTATGTGGAATTCCTAACAACTCTAAAGTTCTTTTAGGATCCTTTCCAGTTAAATCCTCCTTAACATCATATTCATAAGGTAAAATTATTTTCTTTTCTTCTAAACTACTTTTCTTTAACCAAGCAATTAAACCATTAAACTGCTCCACATTAATACTCTTCCAATGAAGACAATACTTAGGATGCAATGGCTTTCCTTTTTTACAAAAATCAACAGCTTCTTGAAAATCAACATCCCTTTTCTTACTTCCGGATTCCAACATCCACCACTCTTCACAATAACCAACAGGAACCAACCTATGACCTCTATTAAGAAAATCTCCGTAATTAATCAAAAGATCCCCCAAATAAATTATCTCTTCTATATCTTTTACAACTTTTTTAGCTTCTTCAACCGTATTTAACCAAACAACACTTCCATTGTTTAATTTAACAATCGGACCCTCAATACTATCACAACTAGCAATAACTGTAGCCTTCCCAGGCCGTTCAACTTTCAACTGAGTTCCAACAGCAATAAAACTATCCAACGCCACCATGGTCGCAGGATGCAAGGCAGTACTAGAAAGTCCAGAATTTCTGCACCGGCCATACCTCAATCTAAATCCCCCTTCGGCCATTGGATGAGTAAATACGGGCCTGCCAGCAACAATATCCTTAATAAAATTATAGTCTGGTACTATTTTCTCGCCAAGCTCTCTTACATCTCCAGATCTTCTCACTTCACTTTGCACCTTAACAAACTCTTTTAAAAATATCCAATTGTCCATACCAAAATCCTTATACCACGGAGAAAACTTCCCCCAAAACTTCTTAGCCTTCTGCGTTAACCCTTCACCAACAACCAAAGCCACACCATTTCTTAACGTATTTGTTTCAACCCTCTCTAGATCCTTATAATTACTAACTTCTAATTTTTCAGTAGGTTCACCATCTATCTGCACAGGCAAGTGACTCATCATAAACTCAATCTCTTTGTCACTCGGCATGTACTGCAAGTTAGTTATTCTCTCATGAAAATCATTTAATTCGGTTACAAACCTTTTAACCTCAACTTCACTAGGATCATATTCCTTATATCCCAATTTTTGTCTTACATAATCAGCCAATCCAACAAAAATACAAATGGCCGTAGTTCCAGCGCTCCTAATCGGACCAGCAAAGTATAAACTAAAATATTCTCCACTATCCCTTCTCTTCTTTAATCCTAACCTAGTAAATCCTTCTAAAGGAGAAGCAACGACACCATTAGTTACATAAGCTAAACCGACTCTCAAACCAACTTCCATCGCCTCTTTTTTATCTTTAAATCCACAAAACTTCTCTTGAGCAACCTCTAAAGCAATCTCAAAAGCAACCCTCCAGTCCTGCTTAGCAAACTTTCTTTCTAATTCTTCAATCCTCTCAACTACTCCACTATCTTTTATTTGGGGAGCAACAACAGAAATTAAACCAACTACTCTTTGCGCCAAATTTTCAGTCAAGGGGATCTCAACAGAAGCAGCCGGATCATATCCTTTAGCTCTAGCATCATTAGCAATAGCCAAAGCCTTCTTTGTTTCCTTATCCAAATTCTCAAAATAGTCTTTCATCTCAAAACTCAACAATCTCAACAGCCCTAGTTTTCAAATTCAAAACAGGAACCTTCCCAGGATCAGGGTGATTCCCAACCTTAATTTGAAAATCCGTCTGCGCCTGCCAACAGCTACAATTAATAGTTATCACATTACGATAATTCCCAACATCGCTTTTGTGCAAATGTCCTGAAACAAACACGTCAGGAACCTTATCAATGACCAATGGGTCCTCCTTGCTATCCGGAATATAAACTGTAGAAGCATGCGAGGGGGCTAAATGCCTTTTTTGCAACAGAGCCCTCATAATTAATCTCGCATTATCAACCGCATTTCCCTTCCTCAAACTCTCAACACTATCAATAAAATTATGAAATCCGTGGCCATGATACATCAAAACATCAAAACCAGGAAAATCAGAAGACGCATGTATATTTATCCTAGAAGGATTTGTAACTAAAACTACATTATCCAAAGCCCAAATATCCTTAGCTAATTTCTTACTTAAAACCGGCTGCGGATGCGCAATGCGTAAGGCATCATGATCTCCAGGAGAAAGAATTACCTGTATATCTTTCCTGATCATTCCAAAATATCGAGCCAATTCCGTATATTGTTTCACAATATCTTTGATAACCAAATTCTTTTCTTGCTCAGGAAACACACCAACCCCATCCACGAGATCACCACAAACAAAAAGGTATTTTATCTTCCCAGCAACGCCTTTTTTCTCATTCAACCATTCAATAAATTTCAAAAATTGTTTTTCTAAAAAATAAACACTTCCAACATGAACATCCGAAATAAATGCTGCCGCAACATCATCAGGACACCTCTTGGCCTCCTTTGATAAGGGAACATCAGCAAAAAGAAAATCTTTAGCATACACAACACTCTCAGAAAGGTTCCCAACAACACCAACAGTTTCATCCAAAACTAAATCCTCGACAACGGGAATTAGCTGTTCTTTGTTCTTATTGACTAAAACCGTTATTGTTCCGGTTAAATCCTCAAAAACTAAAACATAGTTGCCGTTTTTTGTTTTTCTTTTATCCAGCAACATGCCCACAAAAGAAACTTCTGACCTTTCCCTTTTAGACATAATTCTATTAATAGACAACGCGCCCTGCAACTCGGGCCTAGAAACCAAAAGATTCCTCAAAGAGTTGTATCTCATTCTAAAATACTGGACAAAGTTGCTTACCTCTTTCTTCTTCATTTCTTCTTCTACATAGTTTTTAATCACAATGGCTCCAGCAACGCCTTTTTGTTCTTCAATAACAATCTTACTTTCGGGCACCCTAACGGTTTGGTTGATAGTATCCAAAACCTCTCTCGTTTTCGGAACAGAATGATAAGACAAAATGTCCAAAAAGGTCTTGTAAATCTTCGTATCCTTTCCTTTTTCCAAAGCAGATCTAGACTTATCAAACTCAATCCAGTTTATCTCAGCAACTTTTCCATTACCTTTCAAAAGCAAAAACAAATCCTTGTTTAACACCAGGGGCCTTTCTTTACCAGGAAAATTGCTAAAAACAGGTTCTTCATCATCATAACAATCAAACAAGTCCGGACTGGCTAAAAAATTTTTACTCAAAAGTTTTTCAACAACTTCAACCCTTTTCATAAGTTTAGTCCATCCTTAAGAATCTCTTGAACTTTAGGAATGGTAGACTGTGGTATTGCTAAAGAAATCTCTCTAGTCCTTCCGTATCTTCCCTTACTTATGACCTTAGCATTAATAATACCAAGCATATCAAGCTCAGCAATTATGTCGCTAACTCTTCTCTGAGTCAGGGGCTTTATCCCGGTCTTAAAACAAGTGTCCTTATAATACTCGTATATATCGCTTGTAAAAACATTCCCATCATTGCCTTTAACAGAATGAAAAATAGAATACAACGTTAACTTAAACTGTTTAGGCTGCGTAGTTACAATATCTAATATTCTATCCTTTTCGATCTTTTCTTCAGCCTTATCAATAAAATTCATTGTTATTTTGGGTTTATTACTCCTTTCAGCAAGCTCACCAGAAATCCTTAACAATTCCAAAGCTCTCCTAGCATCCCCATGCTCTCTTGCAGCATATGCAGCACATTTCTCAATAACCCCCTCTTCAATAATATTTTCCTTAAAAGCAAGTTTAGCCCTTTGCATTAAAATTTTTTGAAGTTGAATCGCATTATACGGTGGAAAAACTAACTCCTCCTCACTTAAACTGCTCTTCACTCTAGGATCTAAATTATCAGTAAATACTAGATCATTACTAATACCTATAATAGAAACCTCGCTATTTTTTAACTCAGCGTTAAGTCGAGTAAAATTATACAGGATCTCATCACCAGTTTTCATAACTAATTGATCAATCTCATCCAAGATTATAACTAACAATATCTTCTTTTTATCTAACTCATTAACAAAAACTTTGTAGATTTCATCAGTAGGCAACCCTGTTGCAGGCACCTCAACGCCAAACTCACGTGAAAGTTGCGCCACCAGCCTATATTCCGTATCCGCAACCCTTTTCATTTTACAATTCAAATAAAAAACCAATAAAGGAATGTCTTTTTCCCTTGCAATATTTAACATATTATCCGAGACATGTTTAACACACAACGTCTTGCCAGTTCCTGACTTCCCATAAATGAAAACGTTAGAAGGTTTTTCTCCTCTTAAGGCAGGAGCAAGAATACCAGCCAAGGAATTGATTTGTTCGTCCCTGTGCGGAACATTTTTTGGTGTATAATTCGATTGCAAAGCCTTCTTATCCTTAAATAGCGGGTCCTTTTTTAAGTAGCTTTCAAAAAAATTCTTTAACTCTTTTTCCCCCATAAACATTTTCTTAACAAAACAGAATATTTAAAGATTTTCATAGTTCATTACACTACACCACCACCTAGATTTCCTGTGCAACCCCGTTTATAAACAAGAACACTTAAATTTCCTGTGCAACTATTCAATGATAAAGACCCCATTATAAAATTTTCAAGGCAATCATCTTCTACATAACACATAACTTTTTAAATTAAATATAATATAATATAATAATTAAATAATAAATAACAACAATACAAACCATATAAAGCCATTCTAAAAAAATTTATCTTCACAAAATAACAATATTTGGTTATCATCCTTTTTAAAGAATATCAAAACGTATATTAAAGAAATCCCAACAACACCAAAAACGCATCAAAAACCTTTCCATAAGAAACAAGGGCGGGAGGGTATCATCCTAAATCACTGTAAAATATAAATCAAATAACAACATAATAACTTACACAAAGTTTATATATCTCTCCCAACACAAGAACTAATTAAAATGGCAGAAGAAGAAAAAAAGTATTCAAAAGTCCTCTTAGGTAAAACAGTAGTCACAAAATCAGGAAAAAAGTTCGGAGAAGTAGGAAACATAAGCTTTGAAACAAGAACCGGAGAATTAATACAAGTTGTTCTAAAAAACCCGACAAATTACACAGAAGGACTCGAACTAGAAAAAGATACAGATGGTAATTTAATGATACCCTTTTCAGCTGTAATGGCTATAGGAGACTTCGTTGTAGTCTCAGAAGAAGACATAATTTAATCCTAAGCCCAATACAGCCTTAAACATAATCTTTTTAAAGAATATCTCCTTAACCATAAGTATGGAAGACTATTCAAAAATTAGGTCAACAAAAGAAATCAAGGTTTCTCCATCCATGGTTCAGCAAATCATTGGACAGGAAACCGCTGTAGATTTAATTAAAAAAGCCGCCAAACAAAGGAGAAACATTTTACTAATCGGTTCTCCAGGAACCGGAAAATCAATGCTAGGTTTGGCCTTAGCAGAATTGCTCCCAAAAGAAAAACTCGTTGATATAATTGCCCTACCAAATCCTGCAGATGAAAACACCCCCCACATAAGGACAATGCCAAAAGGACAAGCAAAAGAATTCATAAAAAGAGCTAAACTAAAATCAGTGGGCTCCCTAAGGAACCAAATGTGGATCATGCTTATTTTTGTTATTTTCATTTCTTTATTGCCTTATTATTTCTGGAAAAAGGGAGAAATCTCAGACGTAATATACGCATCTTCAATGATAACCGGAATGATTTTTATCTTAGGCTTTGTATTATTCATAAATCTAAGCAAAAGAACAAGACAGGGTGCACAATCAACACCCAAACTTTTAATAGACAACAGCGAAAAGAAAAAAGCTCCTTTCTTAGATGGAACAGGCGCACACGCAGGAGCACTGCTCGGTGATGTACTTCATGATCCTTTGCAAAGCTTTTCAAAAGAAAATAAAATCTTTATAGTAAGAACCGCAGGAAGTCAAAATAATCAAATTACTTTACAAGAGATAGCACTAACAGAAAAAGTAGATGAAATACTAAGTAAAAAGAAATTAATAAAAAAAGAGGATTATCTAGCAGCATTTCTTAATGACAACGAACTGTCAGTTTTGGCCGAAGAACAAGAAAAAGCTGAACAAGCAAAGGTTTTATCTGTAAACAAATATCCAAAAACAGGAGAATTAATGAAAATAACAACAGAATCCGGAAAAGAACTTTTGGTAACTCCCGAACACAAAATAGCAATAAGGAAGTTTGGAAAAATAATCTACAAAGAAGCTCAAAAGTTAACAAAATTTGATAAAGTGGTAACTGTTAGTTAATTATGTTTTATAAATAACAAAAATAATAAGATAAAAGAACTAAGAAGTAGAACAAACCATTTAACTAAAAGAAATTACTCAGAATCATGGATAAAAGCCAATTTAAGGCTCTCAGAAAAAGCTTATAAATATATACAAAATAACAAAACCCTTGAAAAATGGACCTAAAAACTGAAAAAATCAAAAAAATTGAAAAAATACACTATTCTGGCTACTTGTACAACCTAACAACCTCAACAGGAAACCTTTTCGCAAACGGAATTCTAGTAAAAAACTCTGGAGGTCTAGGTACCCCACCACACGAGCGTCTTGTTCCGGGAATGATTCACAGATCAAACGGCGGAGTCTTATTCATAGATGAAATAGCAAACTTAAAACCAGAGTCCCAACAAGAATTATTAACCTCATTACAAGAAAAAAAATATTCCATAACGGGCCAATCAGAAAGATCTTCAGGAGCAATGGTACGTTCAGAACCAGTACCAGCAGATTTTGTTTTGGTCGCAGCAGGAAACGTAGAAACAGTAACACACATGCATCCGGCATTGAGATCTAGAATCAGAGGCTATGGTTATGAAATTTACATGAATGACACAACAGAAGACACGCCAGAAAATAGAAACAAGATAATCCAGTTTATTGCACAAGAAGTTTACAAGGACAAAAAAATACCGCACTTTTCCAAAGCTGCCTGCGATGTGATCATAGAAGAAGCAAGACGAAGAGCGGGTATGGCAAATAAATTAACTTTAAGATTGAGAGAACTTGGAGGTTTAGTGCGCGCTGCAGGAGATCTTGCCTTAGAAAAAAATTCAAAACTAGTAGAACCAAAACACATTGAGGGAGCAAAAAAACTAGCTAGAACGCTAGAACAACAAATAGCAGACAAATACATAGAAAACAAAAAGAAATACGAAGTAATCTTAACAAAAGGGACAGCAATAGGCCGTGTAAATGGTTTAGCCGTAATGGGCACGGACGCAGCCTTCTCAGGAATAGTTTTACCAATAGAATCAGAAGTAACCTTCGGAGGAAAAAAAGCAGAATTTGTTGCAACAGGCCAGCTAGGGAAAATAGCAAAAGAAGCAGTACAAAACGTCTCAGCAATAATCTTAAAGTATTTTGGAGAAGACATAAAGGAAAAATATGATATTTACACGCAATTTCTGCAGACGAGTGAAGGAATTGAAGGAGATTCTGCATCCATAGCAGTAGCAACATCGATAATCTCCGCATTAAAGAAAGTTCCAGTAAGACAGGATACAGCTATGACAGGTTCTTTATCAATAAGAGGCGAAGTTCTTGCAGTGGGCGGAGTCTCATCTAAAGTAGAGGCCGCAATAGACGCGGGAATGCAAAGGGTAATAGTCCCTAAAACAAATGAAAAAGACATAATACTTCCAAAAGAGAGATTATCAAAAATCAAGATTATCCCTGTTTCGACAATACAAGAAGTATTGGAAAGTGTACTCGATTGGAAAGGTAAGAAACACATCCTAACCAAAATAAAAAGCTTTAAATAAGCAAGTTATTATCCACCACCATGCCTATTGTTCCAACAGAAATAGCAGAAAGGAATCGCTCAGAACAGTTTAGGAGCCAATTAGACGCCAGAAAAGTTGCTAACTTAGAATTAAGAACCGTCCAACAACTCAGAGAAGGCAGAATAGACGCAGTAAAAATACCCAATTTAACAGAGTCGCAAGCAGATCAACTAAAGGGTTATTTGTCCGCTTCCTTGGGGGTACAAGGCTCTTTCAACATTTGGAAAGTAAGGCGAAATGGAGATTCAAGATATGCTCTCCAAGTTTCAAAAAGGTCTGATTAAAATGCCAATCGTAGGATTTAATTTAACAAATTTGCAAGCTCAAAAAACCAAGCCACTGGAATCAAAAGAAAAAGAGCTTAAGATTCAATCTAAATTGGGCATAACCGCAGTTAAGGAAGAAAAACTGCCAACAGGAAAAACAAAAACAGACGGGTTAAGATTCGATTTTGAATTCAAATTAGATTACCAACCAGGTATTGCAAAAATTGCTATTGAAGGCTTTATGTATTACATGGACGATCCAAAAATATTAAAAGAAATCACAGACCAGTGGAAAAAAGAAAAAAACATACCCCTAGATGTAAAAACCCAATTATTAAACACAGTGGTTCTAAGGGCCTCAATAAAAGCACTCCAATTAGAGCAAGAAATTAACGTGCCGCCGCATATGCCCTTTCCTTCTGTAAAACCAGTAACCAGAGGCAAAGACTATATCGGATAAATCACTTTTTATAATAGTTCTTTATTAGTTTACCTATGTTTATCAGAATTAAAAAAATTCAAAATCAGGAATACGCCTATCTAGTAAAAAATATCTGGAGAAAAAGAAAAAAATCCTCCAGACAAAAAGTAACAAAGTATCTAGGCAAGGTTCACAAAACAAACAAAACAAAAGATGTTAAATTAGAAGAATTTCTAAAAATTAAAAATCTTCAGGATTATCTTAAAAACACCGAGCATAAAAAAATAATAAAAGACATAATAAGATTAGAGTTGTTTAATCACAATTTCAAAGAAATAACAAAAGCCACATGGCTCTATGAAACACAAAACATAAAAATAAACCTGAGAGACAAAAAAGTTGTAAACACAAAATCAAAAAAACTCGCATGTTTAGAAATAAATAACAACTTCTTATGCGGTTATACACTATCAAGATTAATGGATTTTAATCCAAAAAAAGGCCTGACAGAATTACAGGTTGGAAAACAACTAGCGAACAGTTTTGAATCCGCAGGAATTTTAGTGCCTAAAGAAATTTTCGTATTGATAGCAAAAAAAATCTTAAACGAAATAAAGAAATAAAAAAACATACATTTATAACCTATATTTTAGAGTTTCCATTACCAAAATGCTAGACCCACAAAAACAACAAAAACCTCCATATGCCTGGAAAGAGGTTCCTGGCACAGGAATACAACGTCTCGAACTCGAGTGGTTGAGAAGCTCAGCACTCAGCGATTCACACACGTTCGATGAAGCACACCTAGCAATAATCAGAGACGAAGTAGCTGGAAGATTAGAAGACCAAACAACAAGAGGGGTCGCTATTGATTTTAGCCAAACAGAAGGGGGCCTTACATCTTTGCTGAGCGTATTAGAGAGTCTAAACAGAAAAGCCGCAGCAAATCAAAAAACACTTGCCCTTATCGGAGTAGACCCCCAAACCATCAAACTAATGGAGGTTCTTCAGGTGTATCACATCTTCCATATTTATTCGAATGTTGGAGAGGTAAAAAAAGCCTATCACAGAACCAAACACTAGGTTTTTATCCCAAAAAAATACAGTGCATTTCAAATGACTTTCAAAAATCACCTAATCAAAACAGGAGTAGCAGCATACATGGGAGCCAGTCTTTTTGCAGGACCGTGCACAGCCAAACGTCTTTATGATTGGCAAACAAACAACCCAAACAACGATCCCTATCCAGGTCATAATATGGTCAGAATGGAAGAGGTTATAGGCGCAGTCGGCGCAGGATTAGTGGGCCTTTGTGTAACCGGCGGCATGTTGATGTTATTAGCAATCGGTGCAAACATTTCTAAACTAAAAAAGTAAAAGAATAAGTTCAAACTATTGATAAACGAAACTCAAAGGTTTCTAGAATACGCCCCTAAAGCAAGATACAACCAGGCCCCAAATTCATGAGG
>Ga0180007_10001189_pt1 | contig 37090 bp, 31 predicted proteins | sample MM_PC_MetaG_FD_121122 | JGI IMG/M metagenome (GOLD analysis project Ga0180007, IMG submission 121122) | Groundwater microbial communities from the Aspo Hard Rock Laboratory (HRL) deep subsurface site, Sweden - MM_PC_MetaG | ecosystem: Environmental > Aquatic > Deep subsurface > Groundwater... | reverse complement strand
CTGTGTTACCACATCGCCTCCAAAGACTCGCTACCCGGTGGATGGCCTTCCTTCCGGGACGGGATTCTCACCCGCTCGATTACACGACCTTGCCCGGCCGCACAATTGGCCTGTCCCCGGTTTAGTCTTGGCCTGTCCCCGGTTTAGTCCCCGGTTTACTTGAATTTTAATGAACTCGTAAAAAGTCGAAAGATGGCTTATGAATCAATTCCATATCGAAGCTGAGAGAGTCTTGTCCTCTGCATCGGCATATGATAAATTAATAAAACCTGATATTAAGTTAGATTCTAAAACAGACAAAAAGGAAAAAATCAATGCCAGCAATCTTATGTCATATGGTCAACGGCGTTTCGGTTCAGAATTATCAAATAGAGAAAGATATCATCCACATAGGGCGTTCTGTCGATAATGATATTTTTTTGAATGAACAGTCTGTGAGTGGCAAACATGCCGTGATTGAAAAAGTCATAATCGGCGATACATTCGAATACAGAATTCGTGACCTTGAAAGTACAAACCATACATATGTCAATAATTTAAAAATTGATAAAAAATGGTTGGAAAATTCAGATCTAATTCGGATTGGTTTTACTGTTTTAAAGTTTGTTACTGATGACAGTGTCGATTTTACGAAGACCATCAGGATAAAGAAAAGCTGGATACCCGGCATATTCTACACATCAGATTGATTTAAACGACGTTTCAAAATCAATCTCATTCGTGCAACCAGAAGGTCCATAGAGCCGACTTCATCATTTGCATTTTGGACAACCTTGATCATCCTTTTGTTTACTTTTCAATGAATTCATTAGTTGAAGCAGGACGCCAAGCTGAAGCGCACAGTTTTACGCGTCGCCTCCAGCAGTTTGTTGTCGACGTACTTCCGAATTATTCGTACTCGTTCTCGTATGCGTACTCGAGTCATGCCGACACGGTATACATCACGTTTTTCATGGTCGAATATCTTGAACCTTTTCGAGTACGCTTACGAGAACCGCCCTTTCGGGACTGAGTACGCGTACGACTATTTTTGGATCGCCAACAGCTTTGTTGGATACTTTGATAAAAAATTCACCCCAGGTTCCAGAACGAGTTCGGTGTATTTTTTTCTCCCGCAGAGGCGCAAAAGGACGCAGAGGGGGGATGAAAAAGTTCTACATGTTATTTATATCTTACATGGATTTCCAACAGTGTAAATCGTTTCTGAGCATCTAAGCTCTGGGGCATTCCATAAAAATGCGTGCCGTGCACGAGCGGCATATGTTTGAATCAAGGCGAGAGAAGATCGTTGATATGGCTTCATATTCCGTGGGGAAAATGGATGAATCAGGAAGATCATTTTGAAAACCGCACTGGTTTAAAAAGTGTTCCACATCCCGATTGATCCGGCACAAATAGATGATTTTATGTATTTTTAAACGTCGTCGTGCTTCCTGGATCAGCATCATGGCCCCGGAAATATCGATAAAATTGATGCCACAGCCGATGATTAGAACATGCCGGGGTGAATCCTCATCCATCTCCTCCATGATTTCGGAAACATGGCTTGCAGCGCCGAAAAACAAGGACCCGTTGATCCGAATAATTTTAAGCTGGGGACACTCCTCACGTTCAGTTCCATCCAGATCCCTGAGCCTTCGGCGTTCATCTGTGGGGTCCGGGGCCATGGCTGAAACCTGGGGATGGGACCGCCGTGTCATATAAATGGCAAGGGATAATAAAACACCGGTATAGATCGCAAATTCAAGTTCAAAAAGCAAGGTACCCAGAAATGTGACCAGTAAAACAATGGAATCGGTTCTGCTGACTTTCAGGATCTCTCTGATATGGGGAATATCAATCAGCTTAACCGCAACCACAATAATCATTCCTCCCATGGCAGAAAGAGGAAGCCATGCTGTCAGCGGAGCGATAAGAATGACAATGGCTGACAGAAATATGGCTGAAAATATGCTGGCAAGGGGGGTGACAGCGCCCGATTCAAAATTCACGCTGGAACGGGTGAACGATCCTGAACTGGCATAACTTGAAAAAAAACTCCCGGCAATATTGGACAAACCCTGGCCGATAAATTCCTGATTTCCGTTGATGTGCTGTTTTGAGAAAACCGTGATTGATCGGGCAATGGATAAGGCTTCAATCAAACCGAGCATGGCAATGGCCAAGGCACCGGGGGCCAGGATACGTAAGGTGTCCAAGGTAAAGTCAGGTGAGGATAAGGGAGGCAGTTGTCCGGATAAACTTCCCAGGAGCTTAACCCCATGATCTTGTCCATCCATGGTATAGCTCAGCACAGAGCCGATGACCAGAGCCATCAAAAGACCGGGCCATCGTGGGCGAATTGTCTTTAAAATCGCGGCACAGACAAGGGTGACCCCGGCCACTGTCAGTTCATAACCATTGATCTGGGTCGTTGACGTTAAAAGCGTCGCCCAACTGGTCATAAATGATGCTCCGTTGGGTATGGCGATACCCAGGGCATGCTTGAGTTGACCTGTGCTTATCAGACAAGCGGCCCCGGCAGTAAATCCGACGATCACGGAATGGGAGACAAAATTTATCACGGTCCCCAACCGTGCAAGACCAAAGGCCAATTGAAAAACACCCGCCATAAAAGCAAGGGTCAGGGCCATACGGATATAATCCGTCGTTCCGGGCTCAACAAGGGGGCTTAAGGTGGAAAAAACAACGATGGATATGGCAGTGGTGGGCCCTGAAATCAGATGCATGGATGATCCGAAAAGGGCCGCCACAATGGGGGGAACAATGGCTGTGTACAGTCCGTATTCCGAAGGCAGCCCTGCAATCATGGCAAAGGCCACCCCCTGGGGCAGAACAATAAAGGCTCCGGTCAAACCCGCTAAAAGATCAGCCCCAAGGGAGCGTCGATCAATGGTTTTCCCCCACTTCAAAAAGGGGAAAACCTTTATTCTTAAGGGAATTTTTTGGCCGGAAAAAAATGTTTTATGATTTGGTTTCATGATCCAAAATTTTTACTGGGCATAAAACGATTTCACCAAACAGAAACAAAGTGGCTCCACGTCGTTGATGAACTCATAAAAAGATGCGCGATGGCTATGAAAAAAGGCCTCTATGCAAGGCATCGTTTTTGGCTGGGTGTGAAGGCATACAGGCATGTCGAACGTCCAGCCAAACACGATAACGCCGCAGATGGGCCTTATTACGACGCCATCATTCTTTGAGAACCATGTCAATACACATAACAGCAGCAACAATCAATTGTCGTGTATGGTTGTTTTCCACAGGGACAGTGTCACATATCTGAAGCACATAATTGTCCGCGCTGGTGAATAACTCTTTACCCAAGCCTGCCCATTTTTTTGTCACTTGGGCCAGCAGGGTTTCACCGGCAAGAAATTTAAAATCCCAACCTGTAAATTTCCCCTTTAGGTGGCATACTTCCCGTTCCTGATCGTCCAGAACCTTAAAGGCACCGCCAAGGGAGAATAATTTCTGCTTGAACATACCAATAACCTGGTCCTTTTCATCAAAAACCTGAACCTTTGACAAAAACAGGGACACAGCCCGTTTCACTCGGATGACCTGTTGACCATCCGGGGTTTTGATTTGGATGTCAAAGGGAGTCATTCTCTTGTATTTTGTAAACCGGAATAACTTGGTCATGAATCCCAGACTCTCCTCCCGGCATTCCATAATGATTTGCTGGGATTCCGGATCATAGATATCGAAATTATTCGCCGCCTTAAACATGCCCACATGTTCTTTAACCAGATAGACATTCTTACTCAGTGGTATGCTCATCTCATTTTCCTTTTTTATTCGATGTTATACCGTGTTTGCTTAATTTTGAATTATTACGATCCATAATCTTTTACAGGAAAACCATTAAAAATCAAGCCTATTATCACGATAAACGATCCGAATACACCCCCGGGTGGGAGAACTTAAAAATTGTGCCTTCTTCCTTGGAGGAGGTAAAGCTCACCTGGCCCCCGAGAATCGTCTCACCAAATAGTTTCATGGAAAATGTACCAATTCCCCTGCCAGGACTTTCCTTTGTGCTGAAATTACGTTGAAAAATTCGATGGGATACACTTTGGGGGATTTCTTTTTCATTCATCACATAAAATGTTAGAAAACGATCCCTGAGCTCAATCCGAATTTTCACCACGCCATGTTTATCGGTTGCTTCCAGGGCGTTTATAATCATATTGCAGAGAACACGCAGTAAAAGCGAAATGTCTGTTCTGATATAAATAAGGATCCAGGGCTCAATAAAATCTATCTTTTTCTCGTGTGCCAACGGATTGTTGGAAAAAAATGACTGGAGCTCGTCACGTATCTGCAGAGATGAGAATTCTTGCCATATGGGCTGGTAGCTCTTGGATTTGTTTTGTGACAAAGAGCTCTGAATGGCAATTTCATTCTTAAGTCGCAAGGATACTTGATGAACAGACCCTGCAAGATCGGAGGGCTGATCCATAAGCAGTAATTCACTCGCCCCGACCAGCATGTTCAACATATTGTTGACATCATGAAAAAATGTTCTCTCCAGGGCAGCCCATTGCTGCTCCTGTGAAATATCCTGGAGAAACAGTAAAAGGAATCGTTTTTTGGCAATGGTGATGGGATGAGAATGAACACGCATAAAAATATCCACCACCGTCTCACCTCGGCGGGCCATCAAGGCACACGTTCGTTCAACGGGCATGTCCTGCCCCAGGCTGGCAACCATGGCGATGGCCGCACCACAGGTCGAGCAAAATCGGGTGGTCCCGCATCCTGCGGGGCCATCCTGGGCATGGAGACATTTCAGAGCCTCACCTGGCCTCAACCCCAGGACCGTATCAGGGTCGTCAATCCCCAGCATATTCAGAAATGAATTATTCAGGGCCACAATCTGCCGATGCTCATCCACAACCGCCATTAGACCATTGATGGCCTGAAGCAGCCCTGAAACAACTGGATACCTGCTCACAATTTCAATTTCAGTTGCAAGCTCTGTTGGGGTTGCCCGTTGGGCGGGTGCGAAGAAACTGTCCATGATTTTCTCCCAATTAAATGCTTAGGCTTTAAAATCATTTCTCGATTAGTTATGGCGTATTTCATTGAACAGGTAGTGCCACATGGAAAACAAGTGAGAAAAGAATGGTATTATTGATTTTGACAAGAATCCAGGCAAAAATCAATGGAATTATCATAATGTTGGAGTGAATTGTTTTTGTAGACAGACCTGTTTCAGCACTCGTTGCTTATTCATAAAGACATGGAACATATTGCTCCCATCAACCCGCTATGATATGTTTAACAAAAATGTTTCCCCCTAACCGGGCAAAACACTCCTTTTTTTAAATAATAAGGATATTATGAGTTTATCTGTTTTAATATCAGGTTGTTCTTCGGGGATTGGCCTGGAATGTGCCCTGACTCTCAGCCGTGCAGGTTGGCGTGTTTTTGCAGGAGTGAGAAACCCGGACGACGGCATATCATTAGAAAAGGAATCTTCGGGAAACATCACCCCCCTTATTCTGGACATATCCGATGAACATTCAGTAAAACAGGCTGTCCTGAAACTTGAAGCCGATCTGGGTGACAGAGGACTGAACGCCCTGATCAACAATGCTGGCATTGCCGTTCAAGGACCCCTTGAATTTGTTTCCCTTCGCTTGTTTGAAAAGCAGATGCAGGTGAATGTCACAGGACACCTTTGCGTCACCCAGTTATGTTTACCCATGCTCCGGAAAGCAAAAGGCCGAATCATTTTTATAAGTTCCGAGAGCGGTCGATTCACCCTGCCCCTGATCGGTCCTTACACCGCATCCAAATACGCACTGGAAGCCCTTGCCAACACCTTTCGGATGGAACTTCTGCCATCGGGGATCAGGGTCAGTCTTATTGAGCCGGGAAGTGTAAAAACCAATATCTGGACCAAAGCTGAAAAAGACGGCTTGCGTCTTCTTAAAGACCTACCCGAGCAAGCCTCACACTATTATAAAAATGAGCTGCGCCTTTTGGCCCTTGGACCGAAATTAATCAATAAAACAGCCAGCCCTGTAGAACACGTGGTAAAAAAGGTGGTGCATTCCTTGACGGCAAAGCGGCCCAAAATACGGTATGTGGTGGGCATTGAAGCAAGGTTTCTTCTTACGTTTTACACCCTTGTTCCCACACGATGGACCGACTGGATCACAGTCAAATGCCTCAATATCATGGGAAAATTCATCAAATAACAGGCTTCGAAGAAAAGAAACGATCAGGCAATCAGATCTAAAACAGCTTTTTGTTCGTCGAAGCTGTGATTGAGTGCATAGATGGCGGTTGCGATTTTGACATTGAGATTTCCTGACCCGGCATCTTCCTTCAGAACGGAAAATTGCAGATCACTTGAAGGGCTGCTGGGAAGAAGAGATTGAGACGGCGAGATCTCATTCAGTGTGCCTGGGCTGCTTTGACTCAGGACAGGAGACGATGTTTCAAGATTGCCAGGCGTATCGGCAGATGTCTGGGATACAGACGAAGTCCCATTCACTGATTGGGTATAATTGGCAGACCTTACAATAGGGTTTGTTGAATTTATTTCCATGGCATTATCCTTGATATCATTATCATACACCCAATATAAATCATTTTTTTTAAAATACAAATCCTGTCATTGCTTTTCTTCGAATGCTCCCTATTTAACATATTCTCACACACACGAAGAAGGGCAAAAAATTATCCCTGCCTGGGAGTGTGTACCGCAAGGCGACAATGCCGCCAAATCTCTATAGGTCCCATGGGTATTATAGGTCCCATAAGACCCATGGGACCTATAGGACTCATAGGACTTATGTCATTTTTATCTCGTCTTTATTAGGATGTTATTTCAGGCCACGTTATTCGTTCCCAAGCCCAACCCATTTGCGTGTCGGGCGAAGCCTTGGCGAAGACCGACCCAGCTTTTTAAAGCTTGTCCCCGCGAAAGCTGGGAGCTGGCCCTCGGAGAGCCCCCAGAGGCGATTTTCTTCGTGCTCTTCGTGTCCTTCAGTGAGCTGCGCGAACGGGTGGTGGATAAAAAAGAAAACAACGTTTCAATCCCAGGCGTTGCCTGGGATTGAACAAAAAACAATTTTACAAGTACATGAAGGTCATGAAGAAAAACTATCATTACTAAGCTTTTAGCTCTTCTCCGTGATCTCTGTGCCTCTGTGAGAGACGAGGCTTTTTGGTTGTGGCTTTGCTGCACTGTGCTCTTCGTGTGCTTCAGCGACCAACGGGAGCGGGTGGTGGATAAAAACTTAGTTGCCAGGCTGGAGCCTGGGATCGTATACGATTTACCCTGTGAACGCATAGAAAAAATTAATGGTTATGGTCTTCCCTACCCCCCCAAAACATCTTTGCCGGTAAAGGACAAGGCCTCTTCCAGCCAGGTGTCCATGCGAAGAACGCTTTTTCGTTGTTTGAAGGCCATTTTCTGGGCGGATGTCTGGGCTCTGCTGTACATCTTTTCACTGATTTTCCGAACCGTGGCACCCTGCTTTGTCAAGGCACGGGCCATTCGCTTCCGAACCGGTCCCGGGACAAATCGCTGGATCAACTCATCCTCCATGCTCATGAACGCCCTGGCACTTCCGGGGTCACCCTGTCGGGCGCTGCGGCCAAAAAGCTGACGGTCGATACGTGCGGACTCATGGCCTTCGGTGGCGATCACATGGAGGCCCCCAAGACCTGATACCGTATCACTGAGTTTAATGTCCGTTCCCCGTCCGGCCATATTGGTGGCAATGGTGATCCGCCCTGGTTGCCCTGCGGAACGGACAATCCCGGCTTCCTCGTTGTGATAGATGGCATTTAGGAGATTAAAATCAAGGCCTTTTTCACGGAGAAGCTCTGCCAGGCTTTCACTGGCTGAAACGTTTCGTGTGCCCACCAGAACTGGACGGCCCAGATTATGTTGTTCAAGGACCTCATCCACAACGGCTGTCCAACGCTCCCTGGATGTGGCGAAAATCCGGCTGGGATAATGGTCCCTTATGCAGGGCCTGTTTGTTGGAATGGTCATCACGGACAGACCGTAGATCTGCCAAAATTCCTGGGCTGCTTCCTGGCCGGTTCCGGTCATTCCGGACAATTTTTTAAATAACCGAAAAAACTGCTGAAAACTCAAACGAGCCAGGGTTTCACTGGGGTTGGTGACCTCAAGATCTTCCTTGGCTTCCACGGCCTGATGAAGGCCCTGGCGCCATGTCCTGTTGGGCATGAGCCTGCCGGTGAATTCATCCACGATCACCACGCGTCCGTCCTGGACCACGTACTGTTTATCCTTGAGATAGTACTCACGTGCTGTCAATGCCTGGACCATCAATTCCTCACGCCGGTCCTGGCTTTTCCAGATGCCGTCCAAATCTCCGGCCAGATGATCGAGCTTTTTTTCTCCATCCCGGGTCAAACGGATGTCTTTGTATTTCAGATCACTGGTGTAATCTTTTACCGGAATCAGCTGTTCGGCCATGGATTTTGCAAGTGTACAGACCTGAACAAAGGGTCGGTTTTCCTGGGGGCGTGATATGATCAAGGGGGTGACGGCTTCGTCAATGAGCACACTGTCGGCTTCATCCACAATGGCGGTGTAAAGTCCCCGCATGACCAGATGTTCATTCATCCGACCCTGGGGGAAAAGCAGCTGACGGATCACCCGGCGAGTCGAATGCTGCACTGCGCCAAGAGCCAGTCGGTCCCTTAAAAAATCAGCGGTAAGCTCCTTGCTGGTGGTGTACACCACCCGTTTATCATAATTTTCACGGCGCTCACCCGGTGTCATATCACCGGTCACGGATCCAACGGTCAGGCCACAAAACTGGTAAAAGGCCTTCATTTCCGAGACATCACGACTGGCCAGATAATCATTGACTGTCACAATATGACAGGGTCTGTCTGTCCATGCTGCCAAAGCTCCAGGCAGACAGGCCGTGAGGCTTTTCCCTTCACCTGTGGCCATTTCGGTGAGATACCCCCGGTAAAGAGCCAGAGCCCCTGCGATCTGGACCGGATAGGGACGAAGTCCCAGAGTCCGAAAGGCTGTTTCCACCAGAAGAGCCAATACCTGGGGAACGAGCAGGTCCAGTTGCCCGCTCTGCCTTCGGAAATGATTTTTCATCTCACGCAATTGCACACCCAGGTCCCTTGCGGACAAGCTTTTCATGGCCTCGGACCGGATGGCAATGTCTTCGGCTTCCCTTAGAAGCTGCAAGCGGTAGAAAGACCTCCGCTGGTAAGCTCCCACAAGGCCATAGACATAGGCATCCAGACCCTGGTGCAGTTTTTCCGGGCTTGTGATGTGTGATCGTCTGTGATCAGAGACAGGCAGGATCATATCCGGTATCTTTTCTGAAGAAGTTGGCGCAATGAACGCCAGCCCTGGACGATCAGGGGTTCCGGTGCCATGGTAAAACGGAGTTTTCCGGCCCGGCCCTGATAAAATGACACACCGTCGGATAGTTGAAGATCCGCATTGATACTGAAAAAGGATTCGGCTGCCAAGGTGCCGGTGTCGTCCTTTGAAGAAACTGCGATCTCCCCTCCTCCGTACCATCCCAGGGCTGCGGATGGCAGTTTTTTCTGTTCAAAGGGAATTATCCGGTAACTGGTAACCTGGACATTTTTACCCTCATGTCCGTAAATACGGACTTCGGTTTTTCTGATCCGGTCCACAAAAAGGTTGGACGCATCATCCTGGGACACAATGGTGGAAAAGCGAAAGGCCGAAGGATCCACAATTTCTCCGATCATGGAGCCTTTTGGAATCCATGATCCGATTCGGTCCTTGGCCGTGGGTGCCACCCACAGGCCCTTTTGCCTGGCAGTGACCACCAGATCCTTTTTTTGATTTTCCAAATCCACAAGCCTGTTTTCAATGGTTTCAAGCCGTTTTTGGAGGGGCTTCAAATCAGCGATTTCCCCACTCATGGCCCTCATGATAAGGGCCTTGGTTTCATCTTTCTGGGCATGGGCATTTTTCGTGTTGATGTCAAGTTCCTTGTCGGACAAAGCCATCAGGGCTGTTCCTATTTCAACAAAGGTTCCGGACGGGACAAAGAGTCTTTCCACGTAACCCGGAGCATCGTTGACAACCTTGATATAGTGGACCGCCTCAAGAACGCCTGGCGATCGGAACCGATTGGGGAATGGGCAGGCCACCACAAAAAGAACCACACAAAAACCAAGCAGGCTTGAAACCAGAACAGCCCGTGTTCGAGTGCGTTCCAGCCGGGGACTGGTGGCCAGATAATTGAAAAACCGGTACAAAGGCACGATAACCCATGAAACCACGCAGACCAGAGCCATAATCATCCCGGCCAGCAGGAATTTATCGGCCACGAATAAAATAATCCCCGTAAAAACAAGCACCCGGTACACGCCGCTCAGGATACCGAACACACTGAGCCAGAAGGCTTCTTTGGGCGTCTGGGCAGATCCTGCTGAATCCTTGTAACCAAACAGATATTTTTCCGCAAAATGTCTCAACTGCAGGGAAGACTGGGTGGACAGGTTGGGTATGTCCAGAAGGTCAGACAGAATATAATACCCGTCAAACCGAAGCAGTGGGTTTCCGTTGAACACCAGGGTCGAGACCGAGGCAATGAACATGATGTTGTAGGACAAGCTGTGCAGAGTACCCTGGCCTGTATAGGCCCAGACCACCGTAAAGATCCCGGCCACGAATAGTTCAGTGATCATTCCGGCAGCCCCCACAAAGGCTCTTTCCCACCTGTTTCGAAAGGCCCAGCTGGATGTGGCATCCATGTAAGGAAGGGGCGTGAACACCAGAAGCATGACCCCCATGGTATGAACTTCTCCTCCAAAACGCCTGCACACTAAGGCGTGTCCCAATTCGTGAAGGCTTTTGATCAGAACCATGCCAGCATATAAAAGAAAAAGGTTACCCGGGGCAAGAATTCCCTGGGCCTGTTGACTGGCCATATCAAAATGATCCACAACGGTTTTTATGGCAAGGCCCACCACCAGAAACCAGACAAGGGCCCCAAGGGGGCTCAGCAAGCGCTTGATCAGAGGCAGAATCCGAGTTAAAAACCGGTTCGGGTCCAGAAGGGGAATCCGCATGAACATGATGCTGAGGAACCGGGACTGGATTTCCTTTTGCTTGCGTTTCCGGAACCGTTCAAACAAGGCCTGACTGTCTGATGACTGTTCGGTATAGAGAAGATTGGCATAGTATAACTGGGTCAGCAGCTGGAGTACATCTTCCTGGCCCGGAGCCGAATCCGGGTTCCGTGCAAGACAGTCTTCCCAGATCTCTTCCACGGTGCGGGACGGGGTCAGGCGAATCAAAAAATCATAGGCCTGGGGCCTTACCCTGAAAAAACTATTGTTGAAGGGATCGTTAAAAATATACCACTTTTCACCGCGGAAACGCTGCATACGCACATGGACGCTGGGCCGCAATGACAATCTGAGCCCCGAGATTCTGTGCCATGATTCACTGAATGTATTGCTTTTATTCGCCATATCACCACCACAAGAACAAACGTAAAAATTCCACAGTTCGATGGGTGATGATCCAGAACACGTTCCGTTTACCCACGTTGATCTTGGAAATACCACTCATTCCCGGCCGCCACCAGTCTTCGGGTTTTCCCTCAAACAGACACCGCACGGGAAACACATTGCCCTTGTCCCGGGCCATGGCCACCGGGTTGATCATATCGACTTTAACGGGATAACTGTTTTCAGGTTTACTCACAAAAGCGATATCACCGTGTTTTCCAATCTGAATCTCATGGACGTCCCGTTCATCCAGATCCAGCTCGGCAAAAAGATGCTCAATGCGTGCGACCTTGAACAGGACATCCCCTTTCCGAACCGGTGCCCCCAGCATCTCCTTGAGGTCCCCTTCCACCACAATCCCGGCAAAAGGGGCTTTGACTTCGGCATGGGCCAGGTGATAACGGATCAGGGCAAGCTTGGCTTCGGCTTGTTCCTTAAGGGCATGGGCGATTTTCATTTCAGCCAGAGCATAGCGGGCCCGTGATTTTTCAGATTCCCTCAGGTACCGGCTCTTGTCTGCAATGGCAGAGGATTCCTCGATCAAGAGTTCCTGGGTGTCCAGGGTCAATAAAAGCTGATTTGCCTTGACCTCATCCCCCACCCGGACATGGACTGTTTTGATATAACCTTCAAAGGGGCTGGGCAGATAGGCCACATCATCGGTTTTCAGGATAAAGGGGGCCTCAACCCGGTATTCCATACGGCCGAAAAGGAGAAAGGCAAGAAGAAAAAAACACACGATACCCAAGGCCTTGTAAAAGGTATTTTCCACACCCAGAAGACCTGCAAGTTTATCTTTGAGGCTCCGGGCCATGCGCTTCCCGAACCAGACATCGTTGATCTTGAGATCCTTCAGGCGCCTGGACGACTGATCGCAGAACAACCTCAAGCCCTTTATGTCGTTTTCCGTAAAAGGGTCCTTGGCCCGTTCACACAGTAGAACAGCCTCGGTATCGCCATCGGGCCGGATGGGAAGGGTCAGGATATATTTGCCACCATGTTTATCAGCAAACTCCCCATGGGCCCGGACAATGGAGTTCAGCCCCTCGGGCTGGGGAAAAAGGATTTCCTCATCCTGGTCCAGGGTTTCTTCCATGGCAGATTCCATCAGCTGCACGGCATCCATTTTCTTTTCGAACTTCTCCATGTGGCTGATACCCTGAACACGAACATAGCCCTGGTCCTGCCATCCCAGACTGACTCGGGACAAGTTAAACCGTGGGGCAATCTCGTTCACAAAACTCATCACGGCAGCCATGTATTTGTCTTCCTGATTTAAAAGAACCATAAAATCAAGGGTATCAGCAAAACGGATCACGTCGTTCCGGGCCTTGTCCGAGTCCTTTTTCAGCCGGTAAACCCTGGGTATATCAGCCACCAGGCTGAGTCGGGTCATGCGTTCGGCAAGGGGAATGCCCTTTGAGATATCGCTGATATAAACTATGGCCACGGCCCGTGGAGTATCCTCACCCGAATCCAGGGCCACGGCCATGAGGGTTCCCCCTTTTTCACTGTCCAGGGACCACATCTTTTTTGCATGGGCTTCCTGAGCTGCCAGAGTGCATTCGCGCTCAAAATCAAGCGCAGAGGCCTCTTTTCGCCGTGCAGACGGCCAAATGCCCTTGGTTTTCCAGACATCCTGTTCAAAAACCAGAAGCAGGGCAAAATCACCTTCCACCAGACGCCTTGCCGCATCCATATACCCAGCCCAAAACTCGGGGGGACTGCCGTCAAACTGTCTTAAATCTTCAAAAATGCCAAGGGTTTCATGGATATCTGAATTTTTTTTAGTGTGTTCATAGGACATAGGTGTGTTTCTTTGTTCCGGTTATAGTGTATTTTTCGTGGACAGGGTGGACAGAGTGGACTGACACCCCGTTGTAAGAGCTGTCATAAAAAATAGTTAGCTGTCGTTGCCATCCATTGTTTTGTCGGACTGGACAGGGATGATCATGGACCCGGCCACACCGGGACGGACAGCTCCATCTTTGTTGTCAAATTGAGCTTTTACCATGACCAGACCGCTGGCCGGATCGACCACGGGAGCCACAAAAATCAGAGTCCCTTTTAAGGACAGAGTTTCAAAGCCCACGGGAATGGCAAGGTCCACGTTCTGGCCTTTTGTAAGATTCTGGGCCAGGGGTGCCTCGATATTGCAGACCAGGAGGCATTTGCTGGTGTCCACCACATGGGCCAGGGGCTGACGATTTTCACAGCTTTCACCGGCATCCAGCATCAACTCGGTAATGGTGCCCGGGATGGGGGATATCATGATCAACTTGTCCCGTTTTTCCATGGCCATCCGGTATTCCAGTTCCTCACGCTTTTCGGCAATGGCAAGACGCTGGTATTCGGCTTCGGCCAGGTCATATTCCAGCTGTTTTTTGTCCAGTTCTTCCTTGCTTACCGATCCGGTTTTCTTATACAAGGAAAGGGTGGATTCATAGACCAGTTTCAGCATGTTGGAGCGGACCTTGGACGAATCAACTTCCACTTTACTTTCCCATATCAACTTACTGCGCCTGACCTCGAGCTCTTCGAATTTTTTTTCAAGTTCAAGGATACGGGCTCCTTTTTCAACCCGGTCGCCTTCCTTGAAAAAAATTTCTGCAATGGTTCCATTGACGTCAAAACTCAGAATCACATCATTGATTGGTTCCGTAAGGCCGGACACGGTCACCGGGTATTCTGCTGCAGATAGTGTTGGGAAAATACCGCAGAGGATCAGACATAACAGAGATATCTGAAGGTTTTCTCTCTTGTTCTTCCATGTCTTTGATTTATTCAAGACCTTCCTCCGATACATCAATTCCATAATGCTTAAGCAAAAGTCCCTGGGCCATGTCCAGGCCAAGTACTGCTTTTTTACTGTATACAACATTCTCGATTTCCGATTCTCTGGCATAGTTCAGGTCTTCTTCCTTGTCCAGAACTGAGCGACTGTTGCTTCGCCCGGCATCGAGCATCACCAGTTCCACGTCCAGGAGCCGTTGATACACCTTGCGGGCCCGGATGGAATAGTCCACTTGTTCAAAGGCGCTGTATACCTCTTTAACCGAGGTGTCCACCCGGTTTGCAATTTCAACCTCAGCGGATTTCAACTGTAAAAGGGCCTGGCGTTTGTGATGCTCAGCAATGGCCAGTTCACTGCGTGTTTTAAGCCCCCCCAAAAGGGGAATCGTCAAGGTGGCCCCCACTTTCCAGGTATGGTAATCCTCATTGAGTTCATCGGTCCACGAATCCCCCGGGCTGTCACCCAGTCCGTTGATCCCGTAGCTTCCGGTGAGATCCAGTTGGGGCCATCGCTGATTTTCAGCATATCGGATCAAAATATTCTCTCGGTTGATTTTCTTTTTGGCTGCCAGATATTCGGGCCTGTTTTTCAATGCGTCGTTGACACTGTCATTGAGGTCCGGAAAGATGCGTTCGATCTTCTCATGATCGCTGAAATCAATCATCAACGGGACACTGGCATCGGACAAGGACACATAGGTTCTCACCTGATTCATGGCCGAGATCAGGTCCTGCTGCCCCCGGCTTTCCTGGGATTTTCGTTTGGCCAGACCTGCCTCGGCTTCCAGAATTTCGGTTTCCGCCATTTTTCCCAGCTTGAATCTCTCTCGATTATCCGTGAGAATGGTCTGGGCAATCTGGACCGATGCCTTTCGAATGGCCAATTTTTCCTTGGCCCCATACAGATCCCAACAACTTGAAAGGGCATTTAAGGCCGTTTCCATGCGTTTAAGCCGCAAGGCCTGAAATGCCAGTTTGGAATCCATCTTGGCCACCTTGATACTGGCCACGATGGCGTCACCCCCGCCCTTTAGCAGAGGCTGGGTGATCTCAAGGCCCAGGTAGCCTTTGAACTGATCCTGGGCAGTGCTTGATGCCCTGTCCTTGTATTCTCTCAAGGTGTAGCCCGCTTTGAGCTTGGCACCTGTGGGAATTTTTCCTTCAACCATGGCGTTAAAATCAGCGGCTCTCTCATCTTTTTCCGACGCAAACAAAATGGAGGTTTTATCCTCGTTGGAATATTTTGAATGATCGTTACTTCGCTGATAGGAATTCACAAATTCCGGTTCAAACACGGCCCTCTCGCCAGTAATGGTTTCCTGACTGATCTGATAATCCAGATGCTGGGCAAGAACGGTTTCGTTTTTTTCCATGACAAGACGGACAAAGTCCTTGAGGGCCAAAATACCGAAGAAGGTTTTCTGTGCCGGGTCCTTCTCGATTTTTTGTGATGTGTCCGGTGTCTTCTTTTTGTCGGGAGCTGCCAGGTCCCGGGCACCCTGATCACGAGGAGCCACGTCAGGGGGAGTCACCAAAGGGGGTGTGTCCAGAGCTGTATCACCCGGAACCACTTGGGCCCCTTCTGCATCCACGGGTATGCCTGTGCCTTCATTCTCATCAGCCCAGGATGGGCAAAAAGACACCAGGACAATGAGAACAGCCAGGATATAAGTCGTTATCGTTTTCATAATCCACCGTATAGTCAAACCGCTGTTTTTCATGGTTACCAGCACCAGCCGATAGTTCCGGTAACACCCCGCCGGTTATCGATATCCAGTTGAAAATTCATTTTCAGGGTCCCATCCTGGAACTCGGGAAAATAACTGAAACCAATGCCATAGACCGCATTCATTTCATCGCCCTGGCTTTGAATATAGTATTCCCCCGTGGGATTGGACCGGACCACATCAACGGTATTGGCCTGGGTCAGGCCCAGAAGCAGGTTCACGTAGACATCGTAGTCTTTGATTTCCATGCCCATCTTACCCAGAAGGCCCCGTTCCGTTCCGTCATTTTCCTGGCCCATGGACGTAAAATCATTGTGGGGAACCGGATCCGGATGGGTCCCGGACGGCACATGACTGTCCCCATGGAGAATCATGGGAATGGCACCGGCAACAAGAAAGGGCCGGTCAAAAAGAATCACATCCCGTTTGCCCACTTCCAGGGAAAATCCATTGGCATCAGATGCGCCGCCACTTCCGGCTCCCACACCATAATACCAGGCAAAAGCGGGTGTTGTCCCGAGTAAGAAAAGCAGAGTCATGACCAGCAAGCATACCTTTTGTTTCATAATATCGCCTTTATCTTTCACGTGTTATGCAACACAGGGCTTTTACGGTCATAAAAGCCCCAGCGTTTCGATGTTTAAAATGACCACTCACCCATGCCGGTTCCGATAAAACACCCCGAGGAGTTGAATGATTTGGCATCTTCAGGGTCTTCTGTGTTGATGGTTACCTTCAGGGTCTTTGAATCAAAAAATCCCGAAGGATCGGTTGCGGTCATTTTGAATTCAAGCACCGCAGCATCGTCTTCATCTTCGTCGGTGATGGCCGGAGCATTGAAGGTGGCCGTTGGACTGTCTGCATGTTCCAGAACCACGGTTTTCCCTTGGGTCTGCTCCCATAGATAGGTGAGCAACAGATCCGGGTCATAAGTTTCGGCACCATCCAATGTCACGGGTTCGTCAGGATCAACGGTCATCTCGTCCCCCACCTGAACCATGGCAGGATAGGACAAGGTTGATCCCACACCGGTGATAACTGATGCAAGGAAGGGATCATGGGTGGCCAAAGGAAGCAGGGTATTATCCGCCCCGTCATAAATCAAGGCGCTGATCTCTTCGGCGGTTCCCACGCCCCACCAATTGCCGGCCATGACCACTCCATCACCAATACGGCTGAAATCATACAGATAAACCAGATAATTCCCCTGGGTCTGCTGGATATTATTGCCTGTGACGGTCAGTTGGACGTTGGAATCCTGTTTCTGGGTGATGGCTATGGCATTGGCTTCCTGGCTTGCATCATCCATGCTGAAATCATTCCCGGATACGGTCATTTCGGGCATGGAGTCCGGGGCTGATGAGCCTGCGGCACTCAAGGTCACCACGGTATTTACAGCCACGGTCCGGTCCTCACCCGCATAGGCCTCAGGAAGGGTTCCATCCGTATGGCGGGTGACATTCACTACCACCGTATCCACGCCCGACTGGTCTTCATTGTCTTTGACGGTCAACCGGAAGATCAAACTGATGTAGTCCTGTGTACCTTCAGAAGGAGCCGTGAAATAAGGCGTTGCCGTTGTGGCATCATACAAGGTCACATCAGGTCCTGACGTCTGCTCCCATAGATAGGACCGGATCCCTGCCACCAGGTCTTCGGGATCCTGGGATGCCGATCCATCCAGGGTCACGGCCCCATCGTAGGCCACCACCTGGTCTGGTCCTGCATCAGCCACCGGATGTTCATCCCCTGCAATGACGGTGATAAGAACAACATCCTGGGAAATAAAGGCCCCATCACTCACGGTCAGGGAGAAGACAAGGATCTCGTCGTCGCTAAGATCGGGTGTTTTAAAATAGGCTTTGCTCGTCTCATCATTAAAAAGCGTCACAGCGGTCCCTGAAACCTGGGCCCATTGATAGGTGCTGATCCCCTGGTCATCGCTTGATGCTGTGCCATTGAGCAGAACCCTTAAGCCTTCATTGACCTCCTGGTCATCACCGGCATCGGCAACCGGGGGCTCATTCACCCAAGAGACCAGAACACTGACCTCATCTACAGCCCTCAAGTCCCCCACATCGGTCACGGTCAGACGAAAGACAAGGGTCTCGTCTTTTGTCACATTGGGTGCTGTGAATCTTTTTTCTCCGGGGGTTGCCGTGGAGGACAAGGTCACAAGAGACCCGGACACCTGGGCCCAGGCATAGGTTTCGATATTCAGTTCAGGATCTGTGGACAGATGGCCATCCAAGGTCACATTGGCGGCACCTTCCAAAACCGTGTCAGAAGATACGGAAGCCACGGCAGTTGGAGCCTGGTTGGGTGTGCCCGGCGTTGTGTCGCGCACATTCACGATCACGGTGTCCGTGGATTCCTGGCCCTGGTCATCGGTCACGGTCAGCTGAAAGGTGTATGAGGCGCCTTCAGCCGGAACATCCGTCACGGTAAACGTCGCATTCTGGCCCGTGGCATTGTTCAAAACCACATAGTCACCCTGGGTTTTTGTCCAGAACCAGGACACCACGTTGATATTATCGGCAATGTCATTTAACAAGGACCCGGACAAGGTCACGGGTATGTTTTCATCGACCGTTTGAAGTGGCCCTGCATCGGCAACAGGAACAGGGTGAACCGTTGAATCCGAAACGGTCACGAGGACCGTATCACTATCGCTAAGACCCCCTGTATCGGTGACCGTCACCTGAAAAATCAAGACCTCATCCACCGGACCGGTCACGGCAGGCGCCGTAAATCGGGCCTGTTTGGTTTCATTTGACGTTGTCAGGGTCACGGGTGTTCCCGAGGTCTGAAGAAAAGCCCAGGTCACAATGCCATCATCGGCATCAAAGGAGGATGAGGCATCAAGTATCACCTGGGCACCGTCACTCACATCCTGGTCTATCCCGGCATCGGCCACAGGTTTTTGATTTTCCCATCCCGTATTCACGGTCACCGTATCCACGGAAACAAGACCGTCCATATTGGTCACTGTCAATTGAAAAACAAAGCTTTCATCCTCAATGACATCCGGTACGGTAAAATCAGGATAAATTGATTCAGCATCGGACAAGGTCACCACAGGTCCGTTGATCTGTTCCCATATATAGGAGGCCAGACGGTCATGGAACATCAGACCGATACCCAGACAGGCCCCGTAACCTTCCCCGGAACTACTTACAACGGTATTGCCTGATATTTCAAGCCCTTGGTCTGCCGAGTCCACGGCTATGCCCTGGTCGTTTTCAATCAGGTAATTATTTTGGATGATTCCTGAAAGAGGTTCAAGAAGGGTGATCCCGCAGGTGGTATGGTGTACCCGGTTGCCCGTGATATTCAAAACGCCGCCATAACATAGGATACCCTTGCTTTTACTGTACCTGATCATGGAATCTGAAATGGATAGCGCCGTGGAAATCACCCTGACTGCAGCCTGGCCATGGGTGCTGCCGCTGCCGTTTCCGGCATACTCAACAATGCAGTGATCCAGAATGGACCCGGTCTGGGTATCATCGCTCCAGACCTGGGACGTTTCCGTAAATTCAATGTATTCAAAATAACGGGTCTTGTCCTTAGAGGTGAACACAATGGGAAGATCTGCGCTGCCCCTTGCCGTGAGGGCACCGTTAACCTCCATGTGATACCCTTCTGACGAACTTGAGGCATTGGCAAATTCGACAACCACCCCAGGCCGTATGACAAGGGTAACCCCCTCTGAAATTATGATATCCCCGGTCACGGTATAGGGATTTAAATTTAAATCCCAGACCGTATCCGCGGAAATAGTCCCACTGACCTCAATGGCCAAGGCCGACGACTGGAAGGCCAATAGCACCATGGGAATCAGGACAAACAATACAACCCGAGTACGTGCTTTCATGTCACTCCTCATCCTTTAACTTACCTTTGTTTATTTCAAATCCAACTGGAACGGGTATTTTTGTGAACAAATGATATCAACCGCCATAGACGGTTCTTGGCGTATCATGGAGACGATGTATGAATGGAATGTAGAAAAAGACTGATATTGCCCACCCCTAATGGGCATCCCCCCCCAAAACAATGACGCACCATTGAATTCACGTAATGTTTGGTATTCCACCCCCCAAGAATTGCACAACATGTCCATATCAACCACAGGGATTCTTGTCAAAAACAATTCCAACTATTTTGCGGGGCTTTTATTTTATCCGTCACGGCTTGGTTTCAAATAACAAACCTATTTCCTATTTTTTACAGGAAATACTGGAATCCTGATTTGAATTCTGATAGCCATAGGTCATTGTTATTTTTTGTTCTGTGATAAAAACCATGAAAACAACCATGAGGCCATCCCATGAAAGAAAAATTATATCCGGCACTCCAGTTGACCGATGCATGCAACAAACGGTGCACAGCATGTTTGAGAGTGCCCGGAAAGCAATCCCACACCCTTGCCTATTCTGATTTTGAAAAATATCTGGAAGACGTAAGGACACTGAATGAGCCATACGACATAGGCTTTCAGTTTGTGACCGGCGGAGAACCCACTATTTGGAAAGACCGGACCAAGGATGTGGGGGATATCATCATGGCCCTTTCCAACCATGGCAACATTCGAAACATCACCATGCCCACCAATGGCAAGCGTTTTGAAAACAAAGCCTATGTCACGGATCTTCTTAAGCGGATTTCCGGGAATGTGGACCACACCGTCATCATCGGATTGAGCATTGCCGCATATCAGGAAAATTTTGTAAACAACCGCTGCGTCCCCCTGGAGAATCTTCTTGAAGCGTCAGCACAGCCCGGCAACAAGATTCTTCCCATTGCCCTGGTGACCCTGTTCCGGGACGATAACATGGATCAGCGCCTGAAGCAAAGCTATCCGGGCGTGATCCAACGCATCACACCCCTGGCCCCACTGGGCGGAGGCCAGGATATGATCAGAGACTGCCCCTCCATCAGCTTGTCCGGAAGCAAAAAAGACACATTGGGAACCTTTATGGCCCAGTTCAGACAGGATGTTGCAGGCCGTCTAAACATAACCATGGACCAATTTGAATCAACATCCAATCATCATATCATGAACCGCCTGTCCTTGTTCGCCCACTGCGGCCAGAGCCCCTTTATTGATGACAGGTGGCACTACTGCCTGCCCTTCAGGGAAGACCCTGACTTTGACATCGCCCCCATTGGAGGTATGACAAAAACCAGCATCACTGACTTTATCACGGCCCATCCCTTTCTCCACAGCATCCGGACCCGGGGCCTTCTTGATACCCTGGATCACTACAAGGATTTATTGAGCAGGGATACCCGCGAAAAACTGGATATCATGTTCAGCCCGGATCATCTTGTGTCCGTAGCCTACCGGGGGTGTATGATCTGCAAGGAACTGGCGGAAATCGGTGTGTGGAAGGAAATCCAGCAAGGAGTCTGTCAATAAATAACAAACCCGGAAAATACCCCTGTGAATATATATGTTTAATTATTTATGGCTGATAAGGCAGGATCATCCAGAGAAAATCCGAACAAGGTAATATCGTCCTTTCGTTTCATTTTACTATGGTATTCATTGAACGCCTCCATAATGGCGCACCGCTGGGCATCAAAGGGATTTCCAGACATATCTTCAAGAAGTACCCGGAGCCGGGTGGTTCCGAACATCAAATTCTTGTCCCCACCGGTTTGCGTTGTGATGCCGTCACTGAACATATAAAACGCCGTGCCTTTTTCAATGACCACCTCATGGTCTGTGTATTGAAAATCCGTATCAGACAGGCGGTAACCGATACTGTGCTTGTCCCCTTTTATCATTTCTGATTTTCCGTTTCTGATGATCAGAAGCGGAATTCGTGCACCGGCATAGGTCAGTCGACGGGTTTTTTTATTAACCACACCAATGGCTATATCCATACCATCATCGGAAACTTTGCACAAAGAATCCTGATTAAGTGTTAATCTAACGATATGATTAAGCCGCTTAAGAATTTCAGAAGGCTTATTCATTTTTTCAACACGGACAATGCGCTGGAGAACCGACGACGCCATCATACTGAGCAAAGCCCCGGGAACGCCGTGGCCAGTACAGTCAATCACAGAAACAACAAATTCATCCTCGGAAAAATGTGTGTAGTAGATATCCCCCCCGACAATTTCCCGGGGTTCCCAGATAACAAAGCTGTGTGGAAGCTCATTCCTGATGGATTCAGGGACAGCCATAAGAGAGTTCTGGATGGCCCTTGCGTATGTCAGGCTGCTGACAATCTGATCCTGTTTTTCTTTCAGAGCTCGACGTTGTTTGGATAAACGTATGTTTGTCATATATGCAGAAATTCCCATCACGATAACAGATGTCAGGATCAGAATAATACTTATGACAATGGTCATCACCGAGGACTGAAGTCTGGGAGAAAATCCAGGCAGAATGTACATGCTTAATCCTCCGATTAGAACCATCACAACAACAGCTTTAGCAAAAAATTTCGGCCCCCCGATCATGGTATAAAAAAGAAGATTTATAGTGCTGACAGCCAGGCAGGCCCAAAGATCACATTTGAGAACAGCAAAAGAAACACCCATAAGAATCGCTTCAAACATGATGTTATTTGTTTCAGCTTTTTTTTGGTCTTTGCTGTTGGATGCAAGCAAAAAGGCTCCCGTGGGCCAGAATAAATAGGTGCACAGACAGAGGAGCCAGTATCCCAAAGGTTCCTTATGGTGATAAAAAACCGAAAAGAATATAACCACTTCAACAGAATAAATAATTAATCTGCCGACGTAATTGAGTTTCACTAATGCATGGATGTCTTTAAGAGGTCTTAGTTTCATGAGTCCTTCTCAGCGTAAAGGTTGACGTATGGTCAAAACCCAAATCTCATCAATAAGGGCTGACCCACACCCCGTCCCAGGTTTCGGGATCCATGGTTTTCAGGTGACGACAGCGGTCCAGAAAGACCCTGCAAAGGGGATCCTGGTCTGCGCCCTTGAGAAAAAAAACTTCGGCACGACCCATATCCTTTTGCCTGTAGCAACGCATCCCTTCTTCAAAGAAGAGCTGGCCCTGGTTAAGTTCCTTTCCCTTTTCGCTCAGAACCTGAAAAACATCCATGGGTTGTTTTTTCCCACGAACCTTGACCAGATCCACAAAACGCCTGTTAAAGGCGTCCCCCAACTCCTTGTGTGTGGAATCGCTGATCAGGATTCCCGTACCGTAATGTTTGGTGAGTTTTTCAATGCGTGATGCAACATTGACCCCGTCTCCAATCACGGTGTATTCCATGCGCCGCTCGGAACCGATATTCCCGGAGATCACTTCCCCTGTGGAGATTCCAATCCCTATATGAATGGGCATTTTCCCATTTTTCAAGCGCTCTTCATTAAACTGGTCCAACTTTTCGTGCATGCTCAGGGCCGTTTTCACAGCCCGGATGGCATCGTCATCCCGCTGGTAAGGGACGCCAAAAACACTCATGATGCCGTCACCCATATATTTATCCAGAACGCCATGATTTTCAAAGATCACATTGACCATCAGACTGAAATATTCGTTGAGAAAGGCCACGGTTTCTTCGGCGGAAAGGTTTTCACTGATGCTCGTATACCCCCTGATATCGGAGAACAGAATGGTGGCCTTGCCGCGGTTCCCCCCCAAGGCCTGCTGCTTGGGATCATCCAGGAGTTTATCAACAATATCCTTGGCCATGTACCTTACAAGGGTTCCTTTCATCCGTTTTTCCCGGGTGATATCTTCCAGCACAAGAACGATTCCCTTGCGGACATCAGCCCCATCCACCAGAGGGACGATGTTCACATTCACAATATGCTGCCTGCCCGAAGGAAGGAGAAGCTCAACATCATAGCCCACCATGGGTTTGGAACTGCTGTAGACATGGTGAATATCACGCATCAGATGATCATTGGCATCACCTATAACTTCCCTGATATTTTGTTTACTCGGGATGTCGGTCCCATAATCAAGAAGGTTCTTGGCAGCCCGGTTCATGGTCACGATGCAAGCGTCTTCATCCAGAGTGACAATGGCGTTGGAGATGCTCTCCTGGACCGATGACAGATAATTTTTCATCTCCACGGTACGCTCGAAAAGCTGTGCATTTTCAAGGGCCACCGCAATGTGGTACGACAAGGCATTGAGCAGATCTTCATCATCTTTGTCAAACTCAGCCCCGATCTTGTTAATGGCCTGGGATACGCCGATGATGTCACCCTTTCTGTTTATAATAGGAACACTCAATACCGATTTGGTGACAAAACCTGTTTTTTCATCGACTTTGATCAAAAACCGTTTGTCCTCATAGGCGTTTTTGATATTCAGTATTTCACCTGTTTCCGCCACATGACCAGCCAGGCCCTGGTTCATGGGAAATCGAATTTCAGTCAACTCGGATTTCTGGGCCACCTTGGACCAGAGTTCCTTTGTTTCACTATCCACAAGAAACAGCGAGCTTCTCTCCACATGGAGAATCTCGGTAATTTTGTTCACGATATCCACAAAAAGGGTATCCAGATCCAGGGTCCGGGCAACACTGGTGGCCACATCAAACAAGGTGGCCATTTTTTCATGGTCTTTTAAAAGTCGTTTGTAAAGCTGGAGATTTTCAACGGCAATGGCGGTTTGATAAATAAATGCCGAGAAAAAAGATTCGTCGGCTTTATCAAAGCAGCCGGATTTCTTATTGATGACCTGGAGGGCTCCCACCATTTCTCCGTGGAGATTTTTTAATGGCCCGCAAAGAATACTCCGGGTCTGATATCCGGTTTGCTGGTCTACGGCATGATCAAATCGGGGGTCCTGATAAGCGTCTTCGATATTGACCAACCGCTGATGCTTGACCACCCAGCCCACCACGCCATGCTCCTTTGAAATTCGAATCTCCCGACTGGTCATCCCCTCGGCAAGCATGGACCAGAGCTCGCCCGTAAAATTATCCAGAAGAAACAAGGTGGCCCTCTCGGCATTCATGGTTTTCCTTGCGGTGGCCACGATCCGTTCAATCTGATTTTCAATTCCTTTTCTAAGTGACAGAACATCACTCATATCCAGAAGTTCATAGATGTTTTCCAGATATTTTTCCGTTCGACGGGATTTGGCCACAGATCGTTCAAATCGAAGGTTTGTTTTCCTCAGACGTTCGGTGATAAGAGTTAAAAAAATCCGGGCAAGGCTGGGGACCTCTTTAAAAATCAGATCAAGATTTTTGTAGGTCATGGACAGGAAATGACATGGCTCAAGGGCTTTGACACTGGCCAGCCGGGTTCCGTCGCTGAAGTAACCCATTTCACCGATGCCTTCACCGGGCTTCATAAAACAGATGGGAATCTTCTCCCCATAATCATCCGTGCGATAAACATAGGCCCGACCCTTAATCAAGAGATAAAAACAATCCCCCGGGCTGTCCTGAACAATAAATTCATCCCCGTCTGAAAATGAAATTTCCGTAACAAAGTTACGGATTTTCATCAATTCGCCCTCACTCAGTTCTGAAAAAAGCTCACATTGCCTGAGCCGGTCCAGCCTCTGGTCCAGAAGGGCTGAATCCAATGTCTCACGGTTCACCACCCCCGCCTCCACCAGAAGCTCGCCCAGTAATTTCTTTTCATGCAAAGACATGGAATCGATCTGTTTTTTCAATGATTCACGGAGTTTTTCCGGATCGCAGTCCAGATATTCACCGATCTTCTTATGGCCCGGCTTGGCCTGATGTCTCATGATCATGGTGCCGCCTTGTGTTCAGGGTTTGTTTGAGAGAGGGTGTGTTTGTCAATCAAACTGTTCCTACCACGAATAAGCATTTTATGCATAATTGTTTATCACCGATTGCATCGGGGTTTATTTTTTTGGACCAATCAAGGCAATAAATGACCGCAGAGTCTACAGTAACGAGCATCGGCCTCATGTCTGCTGTTCCTGCAACCCGGGCAGGTTCGCCGTGAATGGGGCTGCTCCCCAATGGCCCGGGTCAGCTCAGCTGTAACAATCCCGGTGGGTATGGCAATAATGCCGAAGCCCAGAATCATCACCACTGCCGCCAGGGCCTGTCCAATACTGGTCTGGGGTGAAATATCCCCGTAACCTACAGTTGTCAGGGTAACAACAGCCCAGTAGATGCTTTTGGGAATACTTGTGAATCCGTTTTCCTGACCTTCAATGATATACATGGCTGAACCAATGATGGTGACGATGGTAAGAACCGTAAAAATAAAAACGATGACTTTACGACGGCTTGCGCGCAAGGCCTTGATCAGCAATTCCGCTTCCCCGATATACTGGGCCAGCTTTAATACCCTGAAAACGCGAAGAACGCGAAGTACCCTGATAACAAGAAGGTATTTCCCCCCCGGGAAAAAAAGACCGGCATAGGATGGAATGATGGCAAGAAAATCAATGATGCCGAAAAAACTTCCGGCATACTTCAGAGGCTTTTCAACGGTGGCAAGCCGCAACAGGTATTCCATGGTAAACAAAACCGTGAAAAACCATTCGGCCGCAATAAAAAAAGATCCATATCTTAGGGCATAAGACTCGACGCTGTCCAGCATGACGACAAAAACACTGGCTGCAATACTGATAATAAGGATAATATCAAATAGTTTACCCGCAAACGTGTCCGCTTCAAAAATTATCAGTTCGATTTTCTTCCGTAGGCTGTTCATGCCTCATTATAGTGAACATAAACGAAAAATACCATACAAAAACAAGCACAAGCAGCTTGGGAGACAAATGAGGGGATATGGGAACCAAGCAGCAGGAAAAACGTCAATACCTGGAAACTGCTTTTTTATATCGTTTGACAATCAGGGGCTTTATTTTTGTATACATCGTTCTTCGTAAAACCGGAATTTTCATCATAAGTCGGGCCAGTCCCTTCTGTTTATAAGCGTTAAGGCCGTTGAAAGACAAGCTGCCCCTTTTACAGGAATGAGCATCATTGAAGACAAAACAACGTTTCCTCACCGATTTTCGAAAAATATGTTGAATACCATCCCCTAAAAAAAACTATCACCATGGTACGTTGAGAAAAACCTTAATTAAAACGGCCCTTGACATCATTTCCCAAGAAGGCATTGAAAAGGTCACCATGCGGGTATTGGGACAACGTATCGGAATATCCCGGAGCGCTCCGTACAGACATTTTTCAAACAAAAGTGCTTTATTGTGTGCCATTGGTGAAGAGGGTTTTACGGAATTAAAAAAAAGACTGGTCCATGGTGTTTCCAGCTTATTCATCGACCGCCAGATCCATCCCAAGAACGCTTTTCTGGTGGCCCCTGCCCTGGCATCACAGGATTCAGAAAACGCACAATTCAATGTGGAACAAATTTTTGCCTATATCGGGGAAATTCTTTTTACTGGAATACTGTCATCCGGGAATTCATGACCGAGGCTGTCACATCCTTTAGCCAAAGATAGTCCTTTTGCCTAACCATGATTTGTTCATATGGCCTCACGTCAAAAAAAGATTGACATCCGGCTGTTCATCGTTTATCGTCAATGAACGATTAACCACTATTGAGGACGTTGACCATTGAAATCACACGATCAAAAGCCCCTGGACCATGAGGCTCTTTCCAAACTGTTTAAAGCATTATCCCATCCCACACGAATCAAGATCATTGAGCATCTCAAGACCATTGATCAATGCATTTGCGGTGATATTGTCAGTTTGTTCCCCCTGTCCCAGTCCACCATCAGCCAGCATCTGAAATCCCTCAAGGACGCCGGGCTGATCATTGGAGAAGTGGAAGGCCCCAGGACCTGTTATTGCATCAACAAAGACATGGTTGAAACCTTCAAGACGGCCATCGCCCTCTTGTAAAAACGTTTATAAAACACCTAAACCAAGGAGACGTCATGGAAACACCGAACCCAGGGACAGAATGCAGCTGCGGATGCACCAAAGACGCGCAGGCCGTCCCCACCGGGTTGAGCAGCATCACCCCCTTTATTTTATCGTCACCTTTGGATATCAAGGAAGACGTACCCTGTTGCGGAGCCCCTGCCGGTCCCCCGGCCAGCCCCTATGAAAAAGCAGGATATTCCATCTGCCCCTATGTGGACGGCTTTGTAACCATTGGCCAGGATAGTGTTCCAAGGGTCAAAACACGCCTAAGCCCCAAAGACCATGTCTCGACAATCCTTGCCCGGTCCAATATCGGACGGAACACTTATAATGTGGCACCCGGCCTTTATGCCACGGGCAATCCAAATGGCGAGTCACCTGTTCTTGTCACGGCAAATTTCAAACTATCTTTTGACCATTTAAGAAGGGAACTTCAAGGCGTTCATGCCTGGATACTCGTTCTGGACACCCGGGGAATCAATGTATGGTGCGCGGCCGGCAAGGGGACCTTCGGGACAGATGAACTGGTCAACCGGTTAAAACGGAGCCGTCTTTCCAGCATTATCACTCACAAAAAAATCATCCTGCCTCAGCTGGGGGCCACCGGCGTTTCAGCAAAGCAGGTAAAAAAACAATCGGGCTTTTCAGTCATATGGGGTCCGGTCCATTGTCGCGACATCAAGAACTTCCTTGGGCAAAACATGAGTGCCGATAAAAAAATGCGCACGGTGACCTTCAGCCTGACCGAACGTCTGGTTCTGATTCCCGTGGAGGTGGCGATCCTGCTGAAACCGGCTGCCATATTTTTTCTTGCAACCCTTTTTGTATCGGGCATAGGCCCCCATTTTTATTCGCTCCCAGCCATCATAAACCGGGGTTTACCCGCCCTTGCAACCCTCACCATGGGCATCATAGCCGGGGCAGCCTTGACTCCGGCCCTTCTGGACCGACTTCCCGGAACAGCTTTTTCCGTGAAAGGCATCATCTCAGGAGTTGCCCTGTCCTTTCCCACAGCCCTTATCCTGGCTGGATTCACCGGCGTTACAGGTGTTCTGGGCCTGGTGCTGGTGGCAACGGCCATCAGTTCCTATCTGGCCATGAATTTCACGGGCAGCACACCGTTCACCTCCCCCACCGGCGTGGAAAAAGAAATGAAACGGTTTATCCCCGTACAACTATGTGCCACGGTTCTGGGTGCACTTTTCTGGCTGATTTCAGCCTTTTGATCATAAGGAGTCAATCATGGAAACATTCAGATATATCCAAGGCGTTAGCACCCTGAAACTCGACAGTGAAACCTGCATCGGCTGCGGAGAATGCACCCGGGTCTGCCCCCATGCCGTGTTTGAATTAACGGATAAAAAAGCAGCTATCATGGACAAAGACGCCTGCATGGAATGCGGCGCCTGCGCCCTCAACTGCCCGGTGGATGCCATCACCGTTTCCCCGGGCGTCGGTTGCGCAGCCTATATCATCCAAAGCTGGCTCAAAGGCCCATCCAAAGCCACCTGCAGCACCCCCTAAAATCCCCGGGGCGCGAAACCCGCGCCCCGACCACGCCGGCCACTCAGTCCACCCAGTCCACCCTCCCAAAAAAACATGTTGACAACGTAAACATAATATCCTACTAAATGTTTACAATGAAAACATTAACCAAACACTCCTTACCCTATCATCATGGGAATCTCAGCCGGGCGCTCATCGACGCCACCTTGGATCTCATCGCCGAAAAAGGCATCAAAGCGTTTACCATCAGAGAAGTCGCCAAAAGGGCCGGGGTCAGTCATGCTGCGCCCTACCGGCATTTCAAAAACAAAGAAGACCTTCTGTGTTCTGTTGCCATCGAAGGATTTGACATGGTGATTCAGGACACCCGAAAACGCTTTGAGACATGCGGCAATGACTCCTTGAAGCGTTTCAGGGAAAGCGGCCTGGCTTACATCGACTTTGCGGCCACCTACCCTTCCCACTACCGGGTGATGTTTTCTTCGGGAGAACACCGCATGGGAGAAGATCTGGAAAACAGATCCAAGGAAGCCTTTGCCATCCTTTATGACTGCATCTGCGACTGTCAAAACAAAAAACTGGTCAGACCCTGTGAGCCATTTGAACTGGCCATGGCCGCCTGGTCCATTGTCCATGGCTATGCCATGCTGATCATAGACGGATTTGTTACGGACTCTTCGGACCGGTTGAAATATGTGATCACCGACGCCCTTTATTTCGGGCTTCGTTTTGAATAAAATTGACCTTAACCATTTAAAAATAAGGGGATGAGCATGAGCGATACCGTTTACAAAAAACTGGCCAAGGTGCTGGACACCCTTCCCAACGGGTATCCGTCAACAGATAGCGGCGTTGAAATCAAAATCCTTGAAATGATCTTCAGGCCGGAGGATGCCGAAATCTTCTGTGATCTCAGACTGACCTTTGAAACGCCTGACCAGATTGCCGCACGGAGCGGGAGGTCCCTTGAAGGCCTGAATGAAAAACTGGTGTCCATGTGGCACCGGGGGCTTATTTTCGGTGTGGATTTTGGCACTGTAAAAATGTTCAAAATGGTTCCCTGGGTATTTGGGATTTATGAGTTCCAGCTGAAATTCATGACCCGAGAATTTGCGGAACTCTGTGAAGAATACGCGGTTCATTATGGTCCCCAGTTTTTCGATACGAAACCCCAACTCATGCAGGTGGTTCCCATCGAAGAAGAGATTTCTGTGGAGAACGCCCAGATGACCCTGCCCTATGAGCGCGTTTCCGGCCTCATTGAAAAAGGGCAGGCCTTTGCTGTCAATGACTGCATCTGTAAAAAGGAAAAAGAGCTTTTGGGTAACCGCTGTGACAAACCCATGGAAGTCTGCCTGGCCATTGCACCGGTTCCTGGAATTTTTGACGATCATCCCCTGGGAGCACGGCCCATCTCCAAAGAAGAAGCCTATGAGGTTCTCCGAAAATCAGAAGAAGCAGGCCTGGTTCATATGACCAGCAATTTCCAGCACGGTCATATATACATCTGCAATTGCTGCGGGTGTTGCTGCGGTGTTTTAAGAGCCATCAACGAGCTTGGAATCGATGCACCCAATGTGGTGAACACACACTATTACGCAACAATTGATACCGAAGAATGTGTAAGCTGTGGTCTGTGCAAGGACGAACGCTGCCAGGTCAATGCCATCGAAGAAAAAGACGATGCCTATGAAATCATCATGAACAAATGTATTGGATGCGGTGTCTGCATTTCCACCTGTCCCTCCAACGCCATCACACTGGTTCGTAAAAATCCCGAAGACATTGTCACACCACCCAAAAGCGAAACAGAATGGTTCAAAATCAGGGGCGGTATGAGGGGTGTTGATTTCAAGCCCTATGAATAAAATTAGTTGAAAAACCAAGTAAAATAATATTCAGTCCCGAGGGATATTAAGCCAATCCAACCGTTCCCACTGTCCATGGGTGGGAACGGTTTTTTAAAATATAAGTCATTCCGTCCAGGAATGGGCTATTAAAGCCCTCACCCCCCCGAAGGGGCACACCCCCCATTCGGGGAAGCACCCTGAAAAGAATGGCCCGAAGAGCGACCACCCAGGATATGACCGGCGGACATGATTTTCTTGACCCCATCATGACGGCACTTGGGACACACCGGTTCAGGATCCCTGGATGACAGCATCAGAACATCAAAGGTATGGTTACACGCGTTACATTCGTATTCAAACAGTGGCATAATGGCCTCCTTAGATATTTATAATATTATAAACTAATTCACGAACCTATTCACGTCAAGGTCTGAAAAAGGCCCATCGTACAGCGGTTAGCCTTTCTTGAACAATAAATATCACCTTCCTATTCCCACACTTTTCATATAGAATAAAATCATACAAGCAGCTCTTAAAACGGTTTTTTATTTCATTCACCCGAACCAAGGAGCCTTATGAAAAATTCCAGCATCAAAGTTGTCGACACAAGCACACTTGTCCACGATCCTTCCTGCCTGACTTATCTGATGCAAAAAGGCGTTACAGCCTGCATTCCCTGGAAAGTCCTCGAAGAACTTGACGGACTGAAAGGACGGCCTGACATCGGGTTTGACGCCCGAGAAGCCATCCGGAACATTGAAGAACTCAGGCAGGCCAACCATCCCAGTCTGATGATCGCCCAGAAGATCAGCATGGATGATATCCCGTTTCTGGACCCAAAGGTCAGCGATCACCATATATTGTCCACAGCCAAAACACTCAAGGATCAATACAAGAAAGTTGCCATTGTTTCCAAAGACAGTATGATGCGGATCAAAGCCCGTGAACTTGGAATTGAAGCGGAAGATTACTACAGAAATCAGGTGGAAAAAAACGGCGACGCCATCCTTCCGAGGCTGACTGTGCCCGTTGAAAGCATAAACATGCAGAATTTCACCTTTGAATATAATGAAAAAAAACATGGGGAAATCCCGCTGAACAGCGGAGTGGTCTGCATCAGTGAATGGACCGGTGACATGAAGCGGCCCGATGATCGGGACACTGAAGGTGAACATTTCGTGGCGGTCCGACACAATGGATATTTCCAGATCGTCAACAAAAACATCCAGGTTTTCGGAATCAGGCCCTATTCGGGCCCGGAAGTCAACGGTCCCTCCATCAACTGGCCCCAGCACATCGCCCTTTATCTTCTGACCAATCCGGCCCTGAGCCTTATCTTCCTCGAAGGTGGCGCTGGAACAGGTAAGACACTTCTGGCCCTTGCCGCAGCCCTTGCCGTTAGAAGTCAATACAGGCAAATTCTGGTCAGCCGCCCCATGGTTCATCTGGAAGACAGAGACAACATGGGATTTCTTCCCGGTGACATCCGTGAGAAAATGGGCCCCTGGCTACGTCCGATCTGGCAGAACATGTCGGTTTTAAAGGAGATTGATCCAAAAAATAAAGAGTTGATCGAAAAAATGATCGTGGACAAAAAGATCGAAATCGAACCCCTTGATTATATCCGGGGAACCACCTTCTGGAAGTGCCTTCTGATCATCGATGAAGCACAAAACCTGACACCCCATCAGATCAAAACCATCATCACCCGTGCCGGGGAAGGGTCCAAAATCATCTTTACCGGAGACCTGGATCAGATCGACCGGAGACGCAGACTTGACAAAATTTCAAGCGGTCTTGCCTATGCGTCCAGTCGTCTTCAGGGCCAAAATATCGTGGCATCCATCAAGTTCAAAACCTCTGTACGTTCTGAACTGGCTAAAATTGGGGTAGAACTTCTTTAGTGCCCAGCCATAAAGGGCATCTTACGGTCCATGCAAGCGTTCTCAGGTTTTCGAAATCCGGAGGCATAGAACGGCTACGCCTGCGGTTTCGAAAACCTTGCAGCCTTCCGCCGTCGCCAAAGGCTATGGTGGACACGTGGCCTGAACCGCAATCTACCATTTCTTGATGGACACTCTTCAAAAAACCTTAGATAAGGAAGCGTCTATTTTTGTACAGCTTCCTTTCTTTGCTTTAATTCGATAAAATAATCTTTTGAACCAAACCGGACACCGCTTTTGCGTTTGTACCGGTATTCGGAATTGGCTTTGATGAAACATTTTTTGCATGCTGCCCGTAAACCGGACCTACCGCCCTTCTGGCTGTAGAATTCGTTAACAGGTTTTTCATCACCACATCGTGAACAAATTTTTGTATTTCCTTTTAGCATCCTCTGGCAACCCTTTCATACGTTTTGAAACGGCGAACTTACTAAAAATCCTTTGACATGTACAGAGAAATTATAAAGAATCTTCTCTCGTTCATGGCTATGTCATGGCAAGGCCTTAAAAAAATAAAAAAACAGGAATGATTGATTTATCATAAAGGCTTATGATTCTTGACAAAGCCTTGTGTTCAATGTACTAATGGCTTCTTAACCGAACACAATTCAGGCCTTTTTACATTTTCTTTGGATAAAAATCATCCTCTGGAGCATTGTGACATATGAAAGTATCCATACGCTGGGCGCTGATAGCAGGCTTTCTCGGGCTAATCTGGGGGACACAGCTTATAATCACAAGCTCATCTTACATATCCTCTGAACGTGTTCTGCTTGACCACGCAAAAAGCATCATGGCCAACATCACCGATCTGACCATGGAACAATCCCATAATCACCTGGCTTTGGCACAAACAGCGGCGCACCTTACCAAACGCCTGATCTCCAACAATGTGGTCAGCAGCGACCTTGACTCCCTGGATCACCTTGAACGCTATTTTTTTGATCAATTGTCCATTTACCCCCATTTTGCTGGCATCTATTATGGGACTCCCTCTGGTGAATTCTTCTATGTCAGTCGCTCCAATGTGAAATGTGACAAGGGCTTCCGGACAAAGATCATCCTCAAAAAAAACGGTGGCAACGAAACAACGCTGATCTGGAGAAACGAACATTTAGACGAAATTGCACGTGAAATCGACCTGGCAGACACCTATGACCCCAGAGAACGACCCTGGTTCCAGAAAGCTTTAAAAGAAGACGGCATTGTCTGGACCGACCCCTATATTTTCTTTACCTCCAAAAAGCCGGGGATCACCATTGCAGGTCCTGCCAAAACGCCTGATGGACAGCTCAAAGGTATCGTGGGTGTGGATATCGACATTGACCAGTTGTCAATTTTTATCGGCAAGCTCAAAATCGGCCAGCACGGCATGGCCTTCATGTTCAACAATAATGGCGACGTGGTGGCCTTTCCCGATCTCAACATGCTTAGAAAAGATGACAACCAGCTTGTAAAAATTGACCAGATCAACGACGAAAGAACCCAAAAAGCCTATCTGGCTGCCAACTGGTCCTTTTCAGACGATACGCGTCTGATACTCACAAAGCCCCAATTCACAGAATTCACCCATAAGGGTGCCACATACCACGCCATGTTCAGCCCCTTTAACGATGATTTATGGCCCTGGATCATCGGTGTGTTCATTCCCGAAGATGATTACCTGGGCAGTTTGAAAGCCAATCGCAGGCTCAATATCCTTATCACCGTGGGGATATCCATCCTTGCAACCATTCTGGGTTTGATACTTTCCAGATCCATTATCCGTCCCATTGCCAACCTTGAAAAAGAAGCGCGGGCTGTTGAAAAATTCGATATGCTCACCCATTACGACACCCATTCGGTTTACCAGGAAATCCAGGTCATGTCCGACACGTTTAACCGGATGAAAAACAGCTTCAACAAACATGAAAACGAAAAATCCCGTCTGGAAAATCAGTTGATCCGTTCCGAGCGATTAGCAGCCACCGGCCAGCTTGCCGCATCCATCGCCCATGAGATCAACTCGCCTCTCCAATCCGTAATCATGCTTCTCCAGACCCTGGAAGCCAAACACAAAGACGATCCTAAACTATTGGAAGACCTCGACTTGATGAAGCACGTTTTTGCCACCGTCAAAAACAGAATCAAATCATTTCAGGATCTTAATCGGCCGTTCATGGCTGTAAAAATGCCCACCAACATTAATGAAATCATTGAAACCACGGTCAATCTGGTCCGTGTCAACCTTTCAAAAAATCTAATCAAGATAAACCTGGATTTTGACCCAAATCTTCCCAAAATCAATGCGGCGTCCCAGCATTTCTCCCAAATATTCCTAAACCTGATCAACAATTCCATTGATGCCATTTCCGAAAAATCGGATATTGATATCAACGATATACACATGGATGATCGCCTTCCCGTGGCCGGAACCATCAATATCCGGACCAGCTATGAGGGGGGGGGCATCGTGATCAACATCTCCGATACCGGACCGGGCATATCCGAAGAAGTCCTCCACAGCCTCTTTGACCTCTTTGTCACCCAGCGAAAGGACAAAGGCATGGGCATTGGGCTGGCCATCTGTAAAGGGCTTGTCAAAGAATACAACGGGCGCATCGAAGCAGGTAATCTTGTGGACGGCGGAGCGGAAATTATCATCACCCTTCCTGCCGATGTCGTTTAAAAAAATGAGAGTATAGGCCATGGAAAAATATCACATTTTACTCGTTGATGATGACAAAACCATCCTCAGTGTCTTTTCAAAATCCCTTCAAACGATGGGCTACCAGGTTTCCACCGCCTTAGGAGGTCAAGAGGCATTTGACATCTTAAGCGAGGCGATGTTTCACCTGGTCATCACAGATCTGAATATGCCGGGCGTCAATGGCATCCAGGTCCTCCAACGGTGCAAGACGCTGTATCCTGAATGTGTGGCCATCATCCTTACCGGTTATGGAAATTTGTCGTCAGCTGTGGATGCACTCAGGCTGGATGCAGATGATTATCTTTTAAAACCCTGTGACCCGGATGAACTGTTTTTTCGAATCGAACGCAGCCTTGAAAAATTTGAAATGAAACGAAAAATCAAAGCCTACGAAGGAATCCTCACCACATGTTGCGTGTGTAAAAAATTCCAGGATGATACGGGGAAAGCCCCAGGAAAAGGGGAATGGTTGACCATCGAACAGTATCTATGGAAAAACACGAAACTTGACATATCATCGGGTTACTGTCCGGATTGTGCCAAAAAAGCCATGGATGAACTTAAAGCCATGGGAAACAAAAAATAAACAAAAAACCTGAACGTTTAGAGTGAGTCCAAGTTGCTGACGTTATTCGATAAAAACGAAATGGATCTCGCAGAGGCGCAAAGGACGCAGAGGAAAACTTTGGTAAAATAAAAAATGACATCACTTTTTAGTGAAATCATTGTCTTTCATACCAATCCGATCATTAAACCCGCACCAAGAACGACAAAATATAGTGGTAAATTTTCACTAAACCGATTTAGCAACAAAAAATATATACTTGATGATACAAAACTGATCGCACCACCAATGACTTAATCCGGGACTAATCCGGGACAGGCCAATAATACACTTATCCGGGACTAATCCGGGACAGGCCAATAATACACTTCCCAAATAATGTTCCTTCTGTTATGTTCATTTACATATAAACAACAACCCCATTTTTATGATTTATGGAGGTATCCTATGCCACGAACAACACGAATGGTTATTCGGGATGAAAAGAGTGTTTATCATGTGATATCCCGAACCGCCCTGGATGGTTTCCCCTTCGGTGCGGTGGAAAAAGAAAAATTTGTATCAATTCTCAAGCGGTTTGCCCGCATCTATTTTACGGAAATCCTCGGTTACGCAGTTCTAAGCAATCACGTTCACATCCTCGTAAAAATG
>Ga0180007_10001188_pt1 | contig 37108 bp, 36 predicted proteins | sample MM_PC_MetaG_FD_121122 | JGI IMG/M metagenome (GOLD analysis project Ga0180007, IMG submission 121122) | Groundwater microbial communities from the Aspo Hard Rock Laboratory (HRL) deep subsurface site, Sweden - MM_PC_MetaG | ecosystem: Environmental > Aquatic > Deep subsurface > Groundwater... | reverse complement strand
ATTCTAATATTGAGTAATTAATAAAAATTATTCTCTACAATAAACACTAACGATCAAATATATGACTGGAGAATTTAAACCAGATCAAGGCGAACTCAATGTAGATGTACCTGCATTAGTTTCTAAAATCGATCAAATAAATGACCATTGGAAAGCTAAAGATGAAGGTACCGCGGAAATTCCAAATGATTTACATGAGCAAGAACGGGAAATAGGTGCTCAATTGGAGCAGTTACTAAATTCAGATATTAGCGCTGAATCAAATCCAGAATTATTAGCATCTGTAAAAGCCGGTCTAATGTTTTTCGATAATGCAGATATTGCGAAAATCTTGATGAGAGTCGAAGCAAAGCTGGAGAGCAGGGATGTTGATGAAGAAGCTCTTGAAAAGCTTGGGGAGCTACCTTTACTATAGGATTTATAATAACCACCAATATAGAATTATAAAAGAAACATTTAGCCCACTCACAAATCCTGAGCACGAAGTAGTGAAATAGTATATAAATCAATTAAGAGGAGCAAGCTTCCTCTTTTTTGATTACTCAAATTTTGGTACAATATAGAGATGAAGAAACTTATTATATCTGCAGTTGCAATTTTGCTTGCATTTCCACTATCTGTCTTTGCATATACAAAGACGCGTGCACCGGAGATTCGTGTGTTTGATTCAGATGGAGAGATGAAAAGAAATCTGACTGTGTACCCTGAAGATTTTTATGGAGGGGTTTCCGTTGCTTCGTGTGATATAGATGGAAACGGGAAAGATGAAATTATTGTGGGCGCAGGCCCGGGCGGTGGACCAAACGTAAAAATTGTCTGGCCCTATTCACTGAAGATAACCGGATTTCTGGCTTATGCAGAAACTTTCAGAAAAGGAGTAACAGTTGCCTGTGGCGATCTGAATGGTGATGGTGAGATAGAAATAGTTACAGGTTCAGGATCAGGAGGTGGACCACACATCAGAATATTTGATACCGAGGGAAATCAAAAGTTTACTCCGGGATTCTTTGCGTTTGGTGAAAATATGCGAGGTGGTGTAAACGTAGCTGTGGGTGATGTGGATGGGGATGGGAAAGATGATATTGTCGCAGCACCTGGTTCATCCGGAGGATCGCATGTTAGGGTATTTAACTTTCGTGGTGATTATAAGGGGATAGATTTCTTTCCGTTTCGAGAGGGCGACAGGGGAGGAGTTTCGTTAGCTGTGGGAAACTTTGATGGTGGGCCGGAAGATGAGATAGTAGTAGCAGTAGAAAAGTTTGGCAAAGCTTGGACAAAGATCTATAAATTTAATGAATCAAGAACTATCCTTGGTGAATTTGATGCCTACCCCGATTACTTTGAAGGTGGAATTAGGGTAGGTGCGGGTGACGTGGATAATGATGGATTTGATGAGGTGATTGTCGCTCCGACAAGAGCAGGTGGTCCACATGTTAGAATGTTTGAAGCACACGGTGAATTGATTGATAATTCCATATTTGCTTATGAAGAAGATTTTCGAGGGGGCGTAAATCTTGCAAGTGGTGATATTACCGGAAATGGACAAGATGACATTATTACTGCCCCTGCTGGATGGTTCAGCGAAAACAGGCCTGATCATTATAAATATATTGAGGTTAACCTAACAGAACAGAAGCTCTATGCTTATGAGAATGATAAATTAGTGGATTCTTTTCTTATCTCATCAGGAATTAAGGGAAAATATGATACGCCGATAGGAGAATACAGTGTGTTTCTGAAACGTGAATCCACTGATATGAGCTGGTTCTATGGTCCAGATGATCCGGATAACTATGACTTAGAGGATGTGCCTCATGTTCTATCATTTTCAGGCGCATATACGATTCATGGAACTTATTGGCACAATAATTTTGGATATCGAATGAGCCATGGGTGCGTAAATATGTCACGTGAGGATTCTGCCTGGCTTTATCAATGGGCAAATCTAGGAATTCCAGTTATTGTTCACGACTGATACTGTCGTTATTTGATGATTATGTAATTATTGTGTATAATTTTTACAGTGTTTAACTAAACTTTTTTATTTTGATTAAGTAATATATGGGAATGCGCAAAAAGCTTTGGGTCAGCCTCCTGCTAATCGCAGTTTTAGCTGGTCTAGCTGGGTTGGTTGATTGGCCAAAAGGTCCTGATATAAGAATTGGGGATTATTTTAAGGAGATAAAAGTCCATCTCGGATTAGATTTGCAGGGAGGAACTCATTTAGTTTACAAAGCTGATACAGTCGATATTCCTTCCTCTGAAAGGACAGAAGCGATAGAAGGAGTTCGTGATGTTATAGAAAGAAGGGTTAACTCTTTTGGTGTTTCAGAACCGGTAGTCCAGACGAATAAATCAGGCGATGAATACAGGGTGATCGTTGAACTTCCAGGAGTAACTGATGTTACTCAGGCAATCCAAATGATAGGGGAAACGCCTTTGTTGGAATTCAGAGAGCAGGCGGCACCAGAATTCGATGAAGATCAAAACCAGGCAATGGAAGCTTATAATGCTGACGCAAGGATTAGGGCTGAAGAAATATTGTTAGCTGCTTTAGATGAGGCAAACGACTTTGCTGAACTTGCAAAGGAAAAAAGTGAAGGTCCGTCAGCAGAAAGCGGTGGGGATTTAGGTGAATTTGGCCGCGGTGCTATGGTTCCGGAGTTTGATGAGGTAGTTTTTGAGAAAGCTGAAGTCGGAAAAGTCTATCCGGAATTAGTAGAAACCATGTTTGGCTATCATATTATAAAGGTTGAGAACAGAATAACGAGTGTGAATGATGAAGGCGTGGAGGAAGAAAAAGCTACTGCGCGACACATTTTGGTTCAAATACAGTCTGAAGAAGCTGCGGCCTCGACAAATTATGTAAACACAGGTCTTTCCGGAAAACATCTAGATAGCGCTCAAGTACAGTTTGATCAGTCCACCGGACAGCCGGAAATAAATCTTAGGTTTAATAGTGAAGGAAAAGACTTATTTGCTGAAATAACAAAGCGTAATTTAGGAAAGCCTGTAGCAATCTATTTAGATCATGCTCCAATAAGTATTCCAATTGTCCAGGCAGAAATAACATCTGGGGAAGCGGTAATAACTGGCAGCTTCACATTGGAAGAGGCAAAAATACTTACAAGAAGACTTAATTCTGGTGCACTGCCAATTCCGATTTCACTTCTAAATCAGCAGAATATTGGCGCAACATTGGGACAGGAATCAGTGGAAAGAAGCTTGTTTGCAGGAATACTAGGGCTAGTTCTAGTTGCCATATTTATGATTGCATATTATCGACTGCCAGGTTTACTATCAGTAATTGCATTAACTATTTATTCCCTGCTTGTGCTCGCAGTATTTAAACTGTGGCCAGTTACATTAACGCTTGCTGGAATTGCTGGATTTATATTATCTATCGGTATGGCCGTTGATGCGAATGTACTTATTTTTGAAAGATTAAAGGAGGAATTAAGACGTGGAAAGCCAATACTAAGTGCAGTTGAAGATGGATTTAAACGCGCGTGGCCATCAATACGAGATTCAAATGTTTCATCACTCATTACGTGTGTTATTCTTATTTGGTTCGGCACAAGCTTAATTAAAGGTTTTGCAATAACATTAGGAATCGGAATACTGCTTAGTATGTTTTCAGCAATTACTGTCACCAGAAATTTCCTAAGAATTTCTGCACTCAAGAAATGGAAGGGTTTTTGGTTGTTTGGAGTAAAAAATAAATAGCCCAAATATGTATAATATTATTGGTACAAGAAAAACATGGTTCTCACTTTCAGCAATATTGATTGTTGCAAGTGTTATATTTCTTGCAATGGGAGGCCTGAAATTAGGAATTGATTTTACAGGTGGGTCGCTTTTGCAAGTGCAGTTTGAAGATGTTAGACCTACTGCTCAGGAAGTCCAATCAAATATAGAGAAATTAGAATTGGGTGAGATAGTTGTCCAGCCAGTTAAAGATACTGAGATTATGATCCGAATGAAGGCTATTGGAAATGATATGAGAGAAAGCATTCTAGCCTCGTTAACTGAGGAATTTGGCGTTGTTCATGAGATGGCGTTTGAATCTATTGGCCCTACAATTGGTAAAGAGCTAAGACAAAAAGCTATTATTGCTATCCTCATCGTTATGCTAGCAATTATTGCATACGTGTCTTGGGCATTTCGAAAAATTTCAAGTGGGCCGGTTCCCGCATATGTCTTCGGTTTGTGTGCTATTATTGCGCTGGCACATGATATATTGATCGTAACAGGTATATTTGCAGCCCTTGGGTATTTTCTCGAAGTGGAGATCGGTGCGTTATTTGTGACGGCTTTGTTAACAATTCTCGGTTTTTCTGTGCACGACACAATAGTTGTCTATGATCGGATAAGAGAGGGAATTCTAAGGGGGTCAACTACCGATTTCAGAACTATATTAAACACCGCGATCAATGCGACCTTGGTTCGATCCCTAAATACCTCTATTACAACACTGTTTGTTTTAGTTGCTTTGTATTTGTTTGGTGGGGAATCAATTAAATATTTTGTTCTTGCCTTGATTTTAGGCATTATACTAGGTACTTACTCATCAATATTTATTGCCAGCCCACTTTTGTTGCTCTGGAAGCGTTTCTTCTCAAAATAGCTGATTATAGTGCCGTAACTGCATTATTAGAAATGGCAGTTTTTTGTTACTACCATTTTCTTGACACATATTCAAGGTTATGCTATACTAAAATTAGTTAAATTGTGAATTCAAATGCTCTCAAAATATGAGCGACCAAAGTTCAATTCTAGATAAAGTTATTAACTCAAGACAAGAGGCAGAAATTGAGGGATTCAGTCCTAGCGAGACCGTTTCTTTATTGTTGAAGTATCTAACAAACAAGGAAGAAGACGTTCTAAGACGTCGATTTGGGTTAAACGGTCAAGCAAAAGAGACGTTGGAGGCTATTGGGAAGGCATATAACGTTACTCGAGAGAGGATTCGGCAGATAGAAAGCTCTGCGATCAAAAAAATTAAGGGATTAAGAGAATTTGGAGGAGTATCTACAGATTTTGAGCACACCATTTCAAATGTACTTGCTCGCAACGGCGGGATTATGGATGAAAATTCGCTTTTGCGGGAGTTACTAAATTTTGCCTCAGACAATCCGCTAAATAATAATTGTGCGGTATTTATTTTGGAGGAACTAGTTTCTAAAAAAATAGTCCGTGTGCCAGCATCGACTAGCGTTGAAAAGTCATGGAGCCTTCCCCATGTTTCAATGGATTTTGTTAATGAAACAATTGGACAATTGATTCGAATTCTTGAGAATGATGACAAGCCACTAAAGCTTGATGAGCTTTTAGAAAAGTTTCACCAAACTGACTATTATGCAGGCAAGAATGAAGCTCTGACAGATGAAGGTAATCATTCTTACATAAATTTAAGTAAAAAGATTGATAGTAATCCATTTGATGAATATGGATTAGCAAAGTGGGGATCAATCAACCCTAAGCGGATGAAAGATAAAATATACCTGGTTTTGAAGAAAGAAAAAAAGCCATTACACTTTAATAAAATTACTGATCTAATAAACAAGGTTAAGTTTGATAGACGAAAGGCATATCCACCAACTGTTCATAACGAATTAATTCTGAATAATGATTTTGTCCTAGTTGGTAGAGGAATATATGCGCTTAAAGAATGGGGTTATAAACCTGGCGTTGTTTCGGATGTGCTGATAAAAATCCTCGAAAAAGCTGATAATCCATTATCAAGAGACGAGCTAGTCAAACGCGTGCTTGAACAGAGGGTTGTTAGGAAAAATACGATTCATTTGGCGCTTACGGATAAAACCAAGTTTACGAAACTTCCTGATAAACGCTATTCCCTAAATAGCGAAACGCCTGATCAGGAAGTTGTAGAGCCAACATCTATTTAATATTCAAAAATGGAAATTTCTATAGATCTTACATCATTGGTTGAACGTGGTGTACAGAATCCGCTTGCACTTGCATGGTGGATTTTTGTAAAAGGTGGCTGGGTCGTTTTTTTGATAATTTTTATGGTGGGATTGTATTTTGCGAAGCTTGAGCATGCAAGGAGAAAATACCGAGAGACCGCAGAGCCAGTTTTACTAGCGCTGGATATTCCAAAGGAAAACGAGCAAAGTCTGAAAGCCATTGAACAAATATTTGCGCAGTTACATGCAAATGAATCCCATGCCAATAAGCTACAGCGATTTTGGCAGGGAAAGGTCCAGAGTCGGTATTCCCTTGAATTGGTAAGCATTGATGGATATATTCAGTATTTGATCAGGTCTGATAAAGATAATAGAGATTTAGTTGAAGCAGCAATATATGCTCAATACCCAGATGCGGAGATTACAGAGGTTGGCGACTACACTGACTCTGTGCCAAATCAATTTCCAAACAAGGATTATGATTTGTGGGGAGCAGAGTTTGTGCTAGCAAAAAATGACGCATATCCCATTCGTACTTATCGTAATTTTGAGCATACTTTAACTCAAAAATTTGCTGATCCAATGGCTTCGCTACTTGAGGCTCTATCGCGTCTACAGCCTGGGGAACAGACGTGGTTACAGATAATAATTACACCTACAGGGTCCGGATGGACCAAAAATGCGGATCGCCTGGTAAAAAAACTAATAGGAGAAAAAACTGCGAGAAAAAAGGGAATGCTTTCTCCGCTTGCTGACTCTGCAAAAGGTTTTGGCAATGAAGCGGTAAATCAATTGTTGGGGGGAAGTACAGGCTCAACAGAAAAAAGCAGTTCCGAAAAGGAGGAGCAGAACAAAATAAAATTTCTAACTGCTGGTGCTCAAAGTGTTGTCGAGGCAATTGAAGAAAAAATGGCAAAAATTGCATTTCGAACAAAAATTCGTTTGGTCTATATTGCAAAGAAGGAAATCTTTGATAAAAATCGAGGCGTGAGACCTGTAAGAGGAGCTATCCTACAGTATAACACTCAAAATCTCAATGCATTTGAAACTCATAAAAAAACTAAAACAAAGGCTGATTACATAAGAGTTGATAAGCGAATTGCCCATAAGCAGAGAAAAATTTTACGAGCATATAAAATGCGAGCAAATCACTTAGGGATTGGTGAAGGATTCATTATGAATATTGAGGAATTAGCAAGTATATTTCACTTTCCAATTGCAGAAATCACAGTTCCACCTGTTCAAAGAACTGAAGTGCGTAAAGGAGGAGCGCCAACGACATTACCGCGTGAATTTATGTCCACATCCGGGATACCTCTCCAAACTCCAGGTGTAAAAATTGCAACTGATCAGCCTATGCCAAGAGCAGGCATACCTGAAAATCTTCCTATAGAGATTAATAATACTGACGAATCAAAAGATGGTGAATAGTAATGAAATAACAGTTTTCGCGGAAACAAATTTTCGTAACAAGAAAGTCAGATTTGGCATCAAAGAAGATGACCGAAGACGACATATATATTTGATTGGGAAAACTGGTGTAGGTAAATCAAACTGTATCGAAAATATGGTGATTTCAGATATACAAAGAGGTCGTGGCGTTGCTCTTGTGGATCCGCACGGAGAATCAGTTGAAAAAGTAGTTAAGTATATCCCATCAAATAGAGTTAATGATGTTGTTTACTTTAATCCGTCTGATACAGAGCATCCTATTGCGTTTAATATACTTGAGGAGGTTAATCCTCAATATAAAAATTTGATTGCATCTGGGTTAGTTGGCGTGTTTAAAAAGATATGGGCGGACTCGTGGGGACCTAGGCTTGAGTACATTCTGATGAATACTATCTTAGCATTGCTAGAGAATCCTGGAAGCACTCTTTTAGGTATTACAAGATTATTGGTTGATAAGACTTACCGCAAAAAAATTGTTTCTAACCTCACTGACCCGATTGTTAAGGCATTTTGGATTGATGAGTATGCAAACTATAATGAACGATTCAGAACGGAGGCAATTTCTCCAATACAGAATAAGGTTGGTCAGTTTCTTTCTAGCGCAATAATTAGGAATATAGTTGGACAGCCAAAAAGCACGATTGACATGAGAAACATAATGGATAAGAAGAAAATTCTTCTGATGAACCTTGCAAAAGGAAGGATTGGGGAAGAAAATTCTGCTCTTCTTGGCGCAATGATGATCACTAAGCTTCAATTAGCAGCAATGAGCCGAGTGGATGTCGCAGAGGAAGATCGAGAGGATTTCTATTTATACGTTGATGAGTTTCAAAATTTTTCTACAGAAAGTTTTGCAAATATATTGTCTGAGGCGAGAAAATATAGATTGAATCTTACTATTGCTCACCAATATATTGAGCAATTAGGTGACGTAGTAAAAGCAGCTGTGTTTGGTAATGTTGGTACCATTGTTTGTTTCAGGGTCGGCGCAGAAGACGCTGAATTCCTCGAAAAAGAATTTGAGCCGTATTTTCTTCTGAATGATTTAGTAAATCTTCCAAAATATAATGTTTATATGAAACTGATGATTGATGGTATTGCCTCAGCGCCATTCAGTGCAACAATACTTCCGCCAATCCAGGGAGAAACTGGCAACCTGGAAAAAATTATTACATCATCACGTGAAAGATATGCTAGACCATTAAAAGTTGTTGAAGAGAAAATACTCAGATGGAGTGGCGTTGAGGAGATGTACAGAGGTGACGCTAATGAAGAAACTGTAACGAAGCCAGCTCCTCAGTACAAAAAGCCAGTTAGCAGTAGCAATAAAATCACTGAAAACAATGAACGTGTACCTAACGAAAGTAAATCAAAACCAAAATCTGTGGTAAAGATTTCGGAAGGTCCGGTCGAGCCTGAGATTGATCTGCCACCGACGGAAATCCGCCTAAATGATGCACTACAACAAGGTCCTGTTTCTTTTAGTGAATCAAGAAAAAGAAATCCAGTATCAACTCAAAATAGTAACAGAAAGCAAGGGGATAGAAACAGAAAGAAAAAACGTCGCAAACCGAAACCTCATCATGCTAAAGAACAAATTCCACGGTTAGAGCCAAAATCAGATAATGATCAAACCCTACAGCAACAATCTAACAATTATATCCTAGAGCAAGGAAAAAGTGTAAAGTTTGATAAGTAGCGCACAATCACAAAAACCCAATTGCAATGTCTGTGGGTTTTTGATATACCTTGGTTCTTAATATCGCGTTAATGTCATATACTAGTAATAAGATGAAAACAAGGAAAAAAATTTTTGTCGCAATGAGTGGTGGCGTCGATTCCTCAGTAGCAGCCTACTTATTAAAAAAGCAAGGACATGATGTTGTTGGTGTCTTTATGAAAAACTGGACAGAGACTCTAAATAGCGAAAAAAACGGCTTTACTAAGGACTCAGAGCTTTGTCCTTGGGTTAATGACCAGGAAGACATGAGAATGGTTTGCAATAAACTACGAATTCCATTTTATACTTTCGATTTTGAGAGGGAATATAAGGATAGAGTAATTGAGTATTTTTATAGCAGCTATGAAAAGGGGATCACTCCAAATCCTGATATAATGTGTAATAAGGAGATAAAGTTTAATTTATTTTTGAAGAAGTGCATTTTACTTAGAGCGGATTTTATAGCAACCGGACACTATGCTCAGATAAGGAAGATTAGCACTGCCGGAGCGCAAAAATATGAGTTACTGAAAGGCAAAGACAAGACCAAGGATCAATCATACTTCCTCTGTACCCTCACACAAGCCCAGCTGGCAAAAACGTTGTTTCCTGTTGGGAAATATGAAAAAATTCATATTCGATCAATTGCTAAAAGAATTAAATTGCCAACACACGACAAGAAGGACAGCCAGGGGATTTGTTTTATTGGTGAAGTTGATTTACGCGACTTTCTTAAAAAGCGTCTAAAGGAAAAACCGGGGGAAATTGTTGCCACTACCGGTGAAACAATTGGTAATCATATTGGACTAGCGTTCTATACAATTGGACAGAGAAAAGGAATAAATATCGGTGGTGGAATCCCTTACTACGTCGTAGGCAAAGAGACTAATAGTAATCAGCTAATTGTTGCACGGGGAAGTCATGATCCAAATCTGTTTAGCAAAACACTATCTGCGAGTCAGATTCATTGGGTTGGCGACACACCAAAATTTCCACTGAAGTGCGCGGCAAAAATTAGATACCGTCAATCTGACCAGAAAGTTACTATTAATCTGCTTACTAAAAATGTAATCAGCGCTGTTTTTGAGGAACCTCAAAGAGCTATTACCCCAGGTCAATCGATTGTGTTATATAAGGGCGCAGTTCTGTTAGGCAGCGCAGTGATTACTTGAAACTACCCGTATCATAATGTACAATTAGTTGTATGACAGAACTTGAATTAAGAAATAAATTTTTAGAATACTTTCGAAAAAAGAAGCATGCAATAATTGCACCTGCTTCTTTGATTCCTGAAAATGATTCCTCTGTTTTGTTCACGACCGCCGGCATGCATCCTTTGGTGCCGTATTTATTGGGTGAGATACATCCTGAAGGGAAGCGTTTGGCGAATTTCCAGAAATGCATAAGAACTGGTGATATTGATGAAGTCGGTGATGATTGGCACCTTACTTTTTTTGAAATGCTTGGCAATTGGTCACTGGGCGACTATTTCAAAAGTGAGTCTATTAAGTGGAGTTATGAATTCTTAACTAAGGAACTTGGAATTCCAAATGAAAAACTGGCTATTACAGTGTTTAAGGGAAACGACGATGCTCCTTTTGATAAGGAAAGTTTTGAGCTATGGAAGGACCAGGGAATTAGTGAAGACAAGATATACATGTATGGGAAAAGTGAAAATTGGTGGGGCCCAGCCGGCATTACTGGTCCTTGCGGTCCTGATACGGAAATATTTTACATTACTAACAGAAATCCATGCAGCAAGGATTGCCAGCCAAGTTGCAACTGCGGAAAGTATAACGAGATCTGGAATAATGTATTTATGGAATACAACAAAATAAGTAATGGTGACTATGAACCCTTATCACAAAAAAATGTTGATACAGGAATGGGATTAGAAAGGACTGTTGCTATTTTGAATGGGAGGAACTCAGTATATGACATAGACTTATTTAAGCCCGTTTTTCAGAAACTGAGACAACTATCTTCTATAACAGATTTAGTGGCAGAGCGCGTAGTTATTGACCATGTTCGATCAGCCTGTTTTTTGCTACTAGAAGATATTGTTCCTTCCAATGTTGATCAAGGCTATGTATTGAGAAGACTGATTAGACGTGCGATAAGGCAAGCGCGTAAACTTGGTATAAATACTAAGTTTACTCAAGATATTGCAAACGCAATCTTCGAATCGCATATTGAATTATACCCCGAAATTAGCAAGAAGAAAGAATTTATTTTGACGGAAATGCAGAATGAAGAGGAAAAATTTGCAAGAACTTTGCAAAAAGGTTTAAAGGTGTTCGAAAAAGAGTTAGAAATATTTAAAAATTCAAAGAAAAAGGAAGATAAGTTCTCTGGTAAAGCTGCTTTTTACCTGTATCAAACATACGGATTCCCAATCGAAATGATTGAGGAAGAGCTTAAGGATAATGACATTGAGCTAAATCGAAAGCAATTTGATACAGAGTCTAAAAATCATCAGAAGCTTTCCCGAAATGGTGCGAAAAAAAAATTCGCAGGCGGATTAGCAGACCATTCTGATGAGACAATAAAACTTCATACGGCAACACATTTACTTCATCAAGCTCTTCGATTAGTTTTAGGGGAACATGTAATGCAAAAGGGGAGCAATATAACAACTGAGCGTTTGAGGTTTGATTTCACGCATCCTCAAAAGTTGACTCCCGATGAGATTATCAAAGTTGAGACCCTTGTTAATGAACAGATACAACGAGCTTTGCCAGTAACTGTTACTGAAATTACGGTAGAAGAGGCTAAGCGGAAAAATGCGATCGGTTTGTTTGAAAAAAAATACGGTACGAAGGTCAAAGTCTATAAGGTAGGAGATTTTAGTATAGAAATATGTGGCGGTCCCCATGTAAGCACTACAAAAGAGCTAAATAGCTTTAGAATTATAAAAGAACAAGCTGTCTCCGCTGGAATTAGAAGGATTAAAGCAAAAGTGCAGTAATTACTAATATTGCTAAAGTTAGCTAAATACTAGCTTTCTTGACAGTTTTTCAACTCATGTTATAATGAGTCATACTTATGCAAACAGATGAGTTACTGCAGAACAAGGCAAATAAAATACAAATGTATTAATTCTTGTCCTATATGCAGGGGGCAAAGATTTTATTTTAGGTCTAAAACATAATATGCCTGAAAACGGTACACAAAATACAGATTCTGCTGAGGACAAAGGAAAGTCAAAAGCTTCAACAAATAAAAAAGGTTTTATTGAAGTTACTGGTGTGGTGGAAGAGCTTCTGCCCAGTACAACTTTTAAAGTTAAACTTGAAAACGGCCATGAAATATTGGCTCATTTATCAGGAAAAATGCGCATGCATAGGATAAGAATTCTACCTGGTGACGAGGTAACGGTGGAAATAACTCCGTATGACCTGACTAAGGGTAGGATAACTTATAGAAAATAAATCGGTTCTACATGAAAGTACGTGCTTCCGTAAAAAAAATGTGTAAAAAATGTAAAGTAACTCGACGAAAAGGCCGAGTTGTTGTGATATGTGAGAATCCCAAACATAAGCAGCGACAAGGATAAAAAGATATGGCAAGAATAGCAGGGGTAACTCTCCCGAAGGAAAAAACAATAGAGACAGCGCTAACATATATTTTTGGAATTGGAATAGTTTCATCTCAAAAGATTTTGAAGCAGGCAAACATTAAGCCCGGAATAAGGACCGGAGAGCTATCTGATGATCAAGCTAATGCATTGAGAGAAATTATTGAAAAAAACCACAAGGTAGAAGGTGATTTAAAACGCGAAATTCTAACTAATATTAAAAGGCTGAAAGAGACAAACAGTTATCGTGGGTCCCGTCATGCCAAGGGGCTACCTGTGCGTGGTCAGAGAACAAAGACAAATACACGCACTGTTCGTGGAAATGTCCGCAAAACTGTTGCTAGTGGTAGAAAACAAGCTGATCAAAAAACATAAGATTAAATTAAAATATGGCTACAGCAAAACCAGCAAAAAGAAAGAAGAAAAATAGGGTACTTACCAGTGGGCAAGTTCATGTGCAAGCAACTTATAATAATACCATTGTTACGCTTTGTGATATGAATGGTGATGTTGTTGCTTGGGCCTCTGCTGGAGTTGCTGGATTTAAGGGACCAAAAAAAGCAACCCCATATGCAGCAGGTGTCATTGTGCGAAATTTGCTTGATAAAGTCGCTGACTGTGGCCTTCGCGAAGTGAATGTATTTATCAAAGGTGTTGGTAGTGGCCGAGAAGCAGCAATTCGAGCCCTAAGCGCCCAGGGTATAAATATTTTGTCAATTAAAGACGTAACTCCAATTCCTCATAATGGACCACGTCCACGTAAACCAAGGAGAGTATAGCTATGGCCCGAAATCTTGATCCAAAATGCAAAAGATGCAGAAGAGAGGGTGAAAAGCTCTTTTTAAAAGGTGAGAAATGTTTTTCGCCAAAATGTCCGATGGTTAAAAGGAACTATCCTCCTGGAATGCATGGACCGAAGCAGCATAGAGCTCGTCGAACACAATATGGTATTCAGCTAAGGGAAAAACAAAAGGTCAAAACTATTTACGCGGTTCTAGAGCGACAATTCAGAAATTATGTACTTAAGGCGATGAAAAATGATGGTGACAGCGGTGAAAACCTGATGAAAATGTTAGAATCTAGGCTTGATAATGTTGTTTATAGATTTGGCTTTGCAATGTCGAGGGGCGTAGCTCGCCAATTAGTTTCGCATAATCATATCTTAATCAATGGAAAGTCAGTAAATATTCCTTCTTATAACGTGAAGATGGGCGATAAAGTTTCAATTAGAGAAAAAAGTAAGAAGATGTTTGAAAATTTGGATAAAAGTACGCAGAAGAGCGAAACTCCTACCTGGCTAGAATGTGATTTGAAAGGGCTGGAAGGCAAGGTCTTGGGTGCCCCTGCTTATGATGATATAAAACAAAATATTAATATCCCATTAATTATAGAATTTTATTCTCGATAACTATTTGATAACTTAATTATCTAGACACATGATAGAAATCCAACTTCCTCAACAAATAAAATATACTGAAACGGACGAAAAATCTGGAATTATAGTGGTTGAACCACTACATCCTGGATATGGTTTAACAATAGGAAATGCACTCCGCAGAGTACTCATATCATCACTGCCGGGATCTGCTGTAACAGGCATTAAGATCAAGGGTGCTGACCATGAATTCTCGACTATTGATCATATAAAAGAGGATGTAGTAGATATAATTTTGAATATCAAGCAGTTGCACCTCAAGCTAATAAGCGGGGACATCGCAACAATAAACTTGAAGGTTAAGGGTGAAAAAATTGTTACTGCCGCAGACATTAAGGAGACAGCAGATGTCGAAATTACTAACAAAGAACTCGTAATAGCGACCCTAACTGATAAAACTGCTGAACTAGATATGGAGCTAACCGTAGAGAACGGACTTGGATATTTTCCTGTGGAATCACGAGAGAAAGAAAAATCTGAAATTGGGGTAATTGCAATAGATGCAATATTTACCCCGGTTTTGAAAGCACGTTTTGATATTGAGAATGTCCGTGTAGGTAAAATTACCAACTACGACAAATTAACGCTTGAGATTGTAACCGATGGAACTCTAACACCAACAGAAGTGTTCAAAAGCGCTTCTGCGATACTGGTAGATCACTTTGATTTTCTTAAAACCTATGACAAGAAAAAAGAAACAAAGAAAGTCAAAGAAGAAAAGGGTAGTGAGGACGATAAAGACACAGAGCAGTTGGAGGAAGATGAGAAAAAAGATAAAGATGTAGCTAAAAAGTAGATTGTAGTATGAGACACAAAAAATCAAAAGGAATTTTAGATAGAAAAAAGGCTTCGAGAAAAGCTTTGATGAGAAGTCTCGCCGAGAGTCTTGTTGTACAAGAAAAAATAACAACTACACATGCAAAGGCAAAGAATCTGAGGTCTTATGTAGAAAAACTGATCACTTTGGCCAAGGATGAAAATGTTTTGAATAGAAGGACTGTAATTAAATCATTATATACCGAACGTGCTATAAAAAAGTTATTTGTTCTGGGCACAAGATTTAAGGATAGACCGGGCGGTTATACAAGAATCACAAAGATTGGGAATAGAAAAGGAGATAACGCATCTATGGTAAAAATTGAATTAGTATCTCAAAATGAAAAGCAAAAATAGTAACGTGGCTCCAAAACCACATGTATATAGAATCGATGCTGAAGGTAAGCCTTTAGGTAGAGTGGCGTCTGACATTGCCTTTTCTGTGCAGGGAAAGCGACTTGTTGAATATTCACCAGAAAAGCTATCGAATGTTGTTGTAGTTGTTTCAAACGCGAATAAAATTGTAACTACTGGAAATAAATTAGCGTCAAAACTTTATCATAAATATAGTGGATATCCAGGCGGGATAACAACAAGAAACATGGAAGAGTTATTTACTAAAGACCCTGAACAGTTTTTATTAAAAGTTGTGAGAAATATGCTGCCAAAAAATAAATTGCGCCCAAGAATGTTAAAAAAAATTCAGTTTAAAAAATAGATCTGTATGACTCCTACTAAAAAAACTACGGCAAAAACTACTGCTACAAAAAAAAGAGGGAGGCCTCGAAAAAGAGTAGTAGAGAAAAAAGTGACAGAACCAAAGAAAAAGAATGTCATAAAGCGTGATTATCTTTTTGCTGTGGGAAGAAGAAAGGAATCAGTTGCCAGAGTAAGACTGTATCAGAAGAAGCAGGGAGATATCGAAATAAACACTAAGAAATTTGAGGATTATTTTCCGACTTTAAATTTGCAAAAAATTGTAAAAATGCCTATAGAACTTGTTTCTCAGGAACCTGGCAAAATTACCGTAAAAGTGTCAGGTGGAGGAAAGCACGGTCAGGCGGAAGCTGTTCGACTGGGGATTGCAAGAGTTTTAGAAAAATTCAATCCGGAGCTCAGAGTACAATTAAAAAAAGCGGGGTTTCTAAAACGTGACCCTCGAGTTAAAGAAAGAAAGAAATACGGCCTAAAGAAGGCAAGAAGAGCTCCGCAATGGGCAAAACGATAATGCAATTTCAATGGAGAAATCCTCAAATGGCAAAATAGCCCGAAATACAACCTTTTTGACAGGAGCCTTTATTTTTCAAAAGGTTCTGTCTTTTTTTTATTTTGCATATATTTCACGACAGTTAGGTAGCGAAAGTATAGGAAAATATGTTTGGGCACTATCTTTCGCAGGAATTTTCGCACTCTTTATTGAGTTTGGATTAGGCCCGGTGCTTACGCGCGAAATATCCAGAGACTATAGCAAGGCAAGAGAATATTTATCTTCTGTCCTCGGCATTAAAATAGTTTTTTCCTTAATAACCGTTACTGCTCTTCTAATTTCAGCATATGCAATCGGCAGAGATGCTCTTACAATGCAAATTATTTGTATTGCTGTAGCAATAATCGTCCTGGATTCATTTACTTTTTCATTTTATTCTATTTTCAGAGCCTACCAAAAATTGCATTTTGAGGCTATCGGGTTAACAATTTATCAAGCGTTAATTGTAGGATCAGGTGTCGCTGGTATTGTGTATGGACTTTCTGTAAAAGGTGTTGTTTTGGCAGTTTTGATTGGAAGTGTATTCAATTTTGCTTATTCACTTTCTCTGGTTGTTTTTAAAGCTAAGCTTCGTCCAAGGATACGCTGGAATACTAAAGTAGTGAAGCTTCTTTTGAAAATTGCTATTCCGTTTGCTATAGCAGGAATATTTTTCAAATTGAATAATGAGATAGACAAAGTTTTACTTGGTATATTGGCAGGGGATAAGTATGTAGGATGGTATTCGATTGCTTCGAAATTCAATATGTCGCTAACATTTATTCCGGGTGCTTTTGCGACGAGTTTTTTTCCTGCTATGAGCCGATATTACCTGACTTCAAAAAGTGAATTGGCGCACACTTTCGAAAAAGCTATGATATATCTTATGGCAGTTAGCTTACCGATTGCCGCGGGTTCTTTTGTTCTTGCAGATAGAATAATATTGAAGCTCTATGGGCCAGCATTTGAAGCATCAATTTTGGCATTTCAAATAATTATATCCGGTCTTGTATTTGTCTTCTTGAATTATCCTGTAGGAAATTTTCTTAACGCATGCAACAAACAAAAATTAAACACGATTAATATGGGAATCGCTACTGCTGTTAATATTATTCTAAATGTTGTACTAATCCCAAGATATACATATATTGGTGCAAGTATCGCTGCAGTAACAAGTGCAGTTGTGCTAGTCTCACTTGGCATGCCATGGGTGAGCAAGATCGCACCATACAGCAAGAAGCTTCTATTATCAAAATTTATAAAGCTTGTATTTTCGAGTGGTTCAATGGGAATTCTGCTTTACCTCTTTCGGGATACATTCTCAGTCTTATTGCTTATGCCAATTGGCATGGTAATCTATTTCGTACTAATTTTTGCTGTCCGAGCAGTCACAATAAAAGATGTGACGGCAGTTTTTCGTGCAGTGTTTAGAAAGCAAAATGCTTAAAACACTTTTAATTACAACTGATTTTCCACCGCGCATTGGTGGTGTGGCAGAATATCTTTCACAAATTTCTTCGCGTTTACCCTCATCAAGCATTTCAGTTTTTGCTCAGCCAGAAAAAGACTCTGGAAAGTTTGATAGTGAGCAGCATTATAGAATATATAGAGAAAATTTTTATTTTACCAGTCATTTTATTTGGCCAAAATGGCTTTTGCTACTATTTAGTGCGCGGAAACTGATAAAAAAAGACGGTTTTCAGCAAATACTAGTAGGTCAGATTTTGCCAGTTGGGACAGTTGCTTTGTTAATTAATCTTTTTTTTGGCATCCCATATGTTGTCTCAACACACGCGATGGATATTACTATCTTGTCAAACTCACGAAAAAAAACTAGGCTCGCAAAAGAAATTTTAAAACATAGCAGGCAAATTGTTACGGTAAGTCATTTTACAAAGAAAAAACTGACTGAACTTGGCGTAGAGGAGGAAAAGATTTGCATAATTTCACCTGGCACGGATTTATTGGAGCGCAATACTGAAGATTTTCAGGATAGGATAATTGAAGAGTTTGGCCTAAATGGAAAGCGGATACTTCTCACCGTTGGTAGAATTGTTGAAAGAAAGGGTCATATTGAGGTACTAAAATCACTTCCTTTTATAATAAAAAAAATCCCGAATACCCATTATATAATAACTTCAAATGGACCGTATAAAAAAGATTTGGAAATATTCATTGACAAAAACCACCTTCGCAATTATGTCACATTTGTAGGAGAAGTTTCAAGAGATCAGTTGTCTAGCTTCTATCGTCTGGCTGAAGTATTTGTTATGCCAACTATCATGTTAGCTAATAGTGATGTTGAGGGTTTTGGGATTGTCTATCTTGAAGCAAATGCATTTGGAAAACCTGTTGTCGGCTATGATACAGGGGGCGTGGGTGATGCGATTGTAAACAGAAAAACAGGCATTTTAATTGAGCCAAGGAACCCGAGTGAAATCGCAAAAAATATTATCAGACTATTCGAAGATACAAATTACGCAAATAAGCTTGGAAAGCAGGGCAGGGTCCGAGTGGAAAGCGAATTTACATGGGAAGTAAGGGCTGAAAAATTTAAGGATATATTGTAAATCACTCAATATAGCCTGAGGACACTACTTACCTCGGGTTTTTGCTTTTTAGTTTTCCCCTTCTCAAACATTGAGTTTCGATTTATGATAGTTATGTATGAACAATGAAGCTATGATCAGTATAATAGTTCCAGCTTATCAGCACGGGAATTCAATAAAAGAGTGTTTAGATGCTCTATATGCTCAAACTTATGATGATTTTGAAGTCATTGTTGTTAATGATGGCTCAACGGATCACACAGCAGCGATTTTGCAGGCCTATGAGCATCCTGTACGGATTATTTATCAAGAGAATTCAGGTGCAAATATTGCAAGGAATCGAGGTTTTCGGGAAGCACAAGGCAAATATCTTCTGTTCTGTGATGCAGATGTTGTTGCCAATCCTGAAATGCTGATAAAAATGAAAACTGCCCTTGATAATGATCAGAAAGCAGCTTATTCTTATTGTGATTTTATGTGGGGAATTAAAGCTTTTAAACTTTTTCCATTTAGTTCAGATGAATTACGGAATAAGAATTATATTCATACAACATCGCTTATTAGGAAAATATACTTTACGGGTTTTGATGAGTCAATAAAGCGATTGCAAGATTGGGATTTGTGGCTAACTATGATGGAAGCAGGGCATACTGGAACACATATTCCTGAAACACTTTTTACTGTTAAACCAAGAAAAAGTGGAATGTCAGGATGGTTACCTTCACTTGTATACAAAATTCCTTGGCAAAAAATCGGAATAAAAATTAAGCGTCTTGAGAGTTTTAGAATTGCTGAGGAGGTTATTAAGAAAAAGCATTCACTGTTTTAGGAATCGGTTAATCATGCTTTCCACTTCGAGTGCATTCTGCGCCTTCATTAATTCAATGCGCAGTTTTTTTGAATCAGTAAAGTCCGATACATAGGATGAATAGAACTTTCTAATATTGTAGAAATTTTTTATCCCTTTGAATGTTTTTTCAAAAAGATGAGAATGCCTAATCAGAAGTTGAAGGCGATCATTATATGTTATCTGATCCGCGCTTTTTCCTGAGAAAAACCACGGATCATTCATAGCCGCTCTGCCAATCATAACACCATCAACACCAAATTCCTGTGCTTTATCCTTGGCATCCTGAATGCTTTTAACGTCGCCATTGCCGATAAAAATCGTTTTCGGACTACTTGCTTTAACAATAGCACCGATACTTTTGATTATATCCCAGTGAGCAGGCACTTTTGACTTCTCTTTTTGCGTTCTTCCATGGATTATTAATGCTGCCGGTTTCATTTCTAATATCTTTGGAATCCACGACTTAGAAACATCCTTATTGTAACCAATTCTGGTCTTTACTGAAACAGCCATTTCACCAGCTCCATCTACAGTCGCAGTTATGATTTCCTTAGCTAATAACGGAGTCTTTATGAGGGCTGCGCCGGCACCTTGTTTTTCAATTGCTTTGAACGGGCACCCCATATTAATATCAATACCATCAAATCCAAGTTTTTCTATTAGCTTAGCGCTTTTGTAGAAATTAGCAGGGTTGCTTCCAAAAACCTGGGCAACAATCGGTTTCTCATTTTCATGGAATTTCAAATCATAGAGCAAACGCTTCCTGCCTGCAGAACACATTCCATCAGCTGAAACAAATTCAGTAAACATAACATCTGGACCACCACATTGTATTACCATTTGTCTATATGGAAAATCAGTTACGTCATCCATTGGTGCCATTACAAAAAATGGTCTTTTTAAGCTTTTCCAAAAGTTTCTAGTATTCTTACTATTTCGCATATATTGATTATAGCAGATCAAAATAAAAAGGGAGCATTTAGAATCCTCCCTTCTTCGCAAGTAGAACTAGGCGGGGAAAAATGCTCCAAGTGTCAGGCTCTTCGGGCTCTGACTTGTCTTCAAGTTGTTCGGAATCCGGATGATCTTTCGCAGCATCTTCTTCAGCCATCTTCCGTGTCAGAAAGAATTCTGAGTGTAGAGTGTGATGCTCTGTACATAGCATACGAATTTCGAAGACACATAGGTATTTTCCCAGTTCCGTTGCTATTACCTCAACCACTCGGTCCTCTGATAAATATTCGAAGAGGTCCAGAATGTCCAAACAACCTAGACGTTTCGGCTTTTTTTTAGCCATGTCTCACCTCCTAAAATGTGCAAACGTGACTATATAAACTACTATAGTAATTCAATTTTGTCAATACTAGCTACATTTAGGTATAAAAAAAGCCAGGCTGGTTAAAACCCTGGCGTATAGTGAGAGGGGATCCGCCCGAATGTCCGTAGCGGTGCCAGGCGGCTGTTCTCTTGCCCGAATTTATGCTCGAAACCTCGAGTGTATCCCCTCAAAATGTACGGAATAAAGAACCTAAGGATAATAAAATATCATATATGCAGATCCTTGTCAAGTCCTAAGCTGAAAATTGGTTACTCAACATAATATTCAATTAAGTGTATAATAACACCATAATTTAGAAATAAATGTATATCATATGAACAGATCACAGAGAGTAATTTTAGCAACTGTAGCTGCGATATTTGTTATCGCTGTTTTACTTACTGGTGCAGTTAGCACTGTTACTGACTGGTTATGGTTTAGCGAGATTGGCCATCAGCAGTTATTCATCACCCCGCTTGTCGCAAAACTCTCAATGGGATTTGGTGTCGCTATTGTAGCTTTCATATTATTAATGACAATTTTCTCACTAGCCAGAAAATTTTCACCATCCTCCAAATCTTTTAATGTTCGAATCAACACTTCGCAAGGTCCAAAAATGAAAGTGGTAGACGCGGGTCCAATTATTCGACGAATTACTGCTCCCATAGTGGCTATTCTTTCAGTTATCACTGGAATTATAGCAGCGACAAATTGGGAAACAGTGCTTCTTTATTTTAACAGTACTTCTTTTAATTCTGTTGACCCACTATTTCAGAAGGATATTTCCTACTATTTTTTCTCTCTTCCCTTTATTGAACTGATATTGAACTTCTCTGTAGGGATCGTACTTGTTGGAATTATCGGATCATTTGTCATTTATCTTTCATTGGGAGTGGTGCAGCTGAGAGGAGGGTTGCGCAATTTATTTAGAACTACTGGCCCAAGTATTGTACATGCGGCAAAAAGATTTATTTCTATTCTTTTGGCAATTTTATTCTTCATCATTGCTGCCAAAACATACTTCATAGAAATGCCGTCTTTGCTTTACAGCACGACTGGATCATTCTTAGGCGCTGGTTATACTGATATTCACATTACAGTCCCCATATTGCAAATTTCAGCTATTGTAGCGCTTCTGGTAGGACTACTGCTACTCATACATGCGTTCAAAAGTGTGACAAGAATGGTCACATCAGGCATTACTATTTATTTATTAATAGTGATTGTAGGCGGTTGGGCAATTCCTGGAATTGTGCAAAGATTTATTGTTCTTCCAAACGAACTTGTAAAAGAAACGCCATATATCGAACACAATATAGCTGCAACTCAGAAAGCGTATGGAATTGATAAGGTTGAGAAAAGAGATCTGACGGGGGAAACTACTTTAACAAATGAAGATATACAAAACAATCAACTAACTATTCAAAACATTCGGCTATGGGACCGTGAACCGTTGTTGGACACATTCAGTCAGTTGCAGGAAATACGAACGTATTATGATTTTGTTTCAGTAGATAATGATCGATACATTATCGACGGCAATTTGCGACAAATTCTGTTGTCTGTGCGAGAGTTAAATGCTGCTAATCTCCCCCAAAGGAACTTTATCAATGAGCATTTAACATTTACACACGGGTACGGTTTAACAGTTAGTCCGGTAAATGAAGTTACTCCCGAGGGTTTACCCGTGCTATTTGTAAAAGACCTGCCTCCAGAATCCTCACTGGCTGAACTGAAAATTGAAACGCCAGAAATTTACTATGGTGAGTTGGCAAATGACTACGTAATTGTAAACTCAGACGCGAACGAATTCGACTACCCTTCTGGTGAGGAAAATGTATATTCGAATTACACAGGCAACGGGGGGGTTGAAATGTCATCTATGCTAAATAAATTACTATTTGCACTAAGATTCAAGTCAACAAAGTTGTTTTTGTCTGATGATATTAACAACGAATCTCGTCTGATGATGTATCGTGATATAGATCAGCGCGTTAGAAAAGTAGCTCCATTTTTAAAGTTTGATTTAGATCCATATTTGATTATTTCTGAAAGTGGAAATTTGGTTTGGATGTATGATGCATATACAACAAGTGATAGATATCCGTATGCAGAGAGAGTTTCAGACCAACGCCTAAAAGACTACACTACTGATGAAACGCCGTTTGCAGACTCAAAGCTGAATTACATAAGAAACTCCGTAAAGATCACAATTGATGCTTATACAGGAAAAATGCAGCTTTATGTTTCAGACCCTAACGATCCTATAATTCAGACATATCAGAAAGTGTTCCCAGAAACTTTCAAGTCGCTTAATGAGATGCCACAAGATCTAAGAGACCATATTCGATATCCAGAGGATTTATTTGTCTTCCAAACAAATTTATATTCTGTTTACCACATGGATGACCCGCAGATTTTCTATAATAAAGAAGATCAATGGCAAATCCCCATTAAGCCAGGAAAGGATACTTCTGATCCAATGATGCGTCATATGATTATGAAGCTGCCGGAAGAAGAAAAAGAAGAGTTTATACTAATGTTGCCGTTTACACCAAGGGGCAAGGACAATCTGGCTGCGTGGATGGTTGTTAGAAATGACAATGAGCATTACGGACAGATAGTTGTGTATAGATTTCCAAAACAGAAACTTGTATTTGGACCTCAGCAGATTATGAACAGAATTAATCAGGACCCCGATATTTCAAGACAGATTTCGCTTTGGGACCAAAGAGGATCGCAGGTTGTAGCGGGAAATTTGCTGGTAATTCCTATTGAAGGGTCTCTGATCTATGTTCAACCAATATATATTCGTGCAGAAGGTGGAAGGATTCCTGAGCTTAAACGCGTAATTGTTGCATATGAAAACAGAATTGCAATGGAAACAACATTGGAACAAGCATTAGCAAGATTGTTTGGTGAAATTGACGAAAACTCAGACCAAACAATTACCGCACCGACTGTTGACACCCAGGAATCTGATGAAAACCTTCTACAGCAGGCAACAGATCTATACAACTCTGCACTGGAAGCTCAAAGGGGCGGTGATTGGACGACATACGGTACGAAAATTGATCAACTCGGAAGCGTACTTAATAAACTACTACTAGAACAATAAAGTGACGCAATATTACAATCCTCATCGTACAAAATACTTATTTGATCCTAAATCCAAAACCCCATTTAATCTGAGCCGGTCTAAAATTGATTTGTTTATAGCATGCCCTAGATGTTTCTATTTGGATAGACGGTTGGGCGTCGGAAGGCCACCCGGATTTCCGTTCAATCTGAACTCCGCAGTAGATACTTTGCTGAAAAAGGAATTCGATATACATCGTGCTAAAGGCACTCCGCATCCATTTATGAAATCGTATGGAATTGATGCCATCCCGTTTGCTCATCAGGATATTGACCATTGGCGAAATGCATTGAGAGGGGGAGTAGCTTACTTACATAAATCAACAAATTTCATGGTGAAGGGTGCTATTGATGATCTCTGGATTAATACTAAAGAAGAGTTGCTAGTTGTTGACTACAAGGCAACCTCAAAAGAGGGAGAAATTTCGATTGATGCTGAATGGCAGGAGAGTTATAAGCGCCAAATGTAAATTTATCAGTGGCTTTTGAGAAGAAATGGATTTAGTGTCTCTGATACTGGCTATTTTGTATATTGCAATGGCAAGACTGATAAACAAGCTTTTGATCAAAAACTTGAGTTTGAGGTTTTTCTTTTGCCATATACAGGTAATGATTCCTGGGTAGAAACCGCAATTACAGAAGCACATCAGTGCCTATCAACCAATGTACTACCCGAAGCAAATATGGATTGCGACTATTGTCGATATCGTGATGCAGTCATTAAGGTTACACCAAGGACTAATAAGAAAAGAATTACGCAAACTAAGAATAAAACCGCCAGGAAAAAGCCAACGTCAAAGAATGCAACATTATTTTAGAAACAAATAAGTAATTTACTGCAGGTTTATAGACCCAAAATTAGAAATATTGTATAATCAAGTAAACACAACTAAGAAAACTAACAATAATATTTAAATGCCAAAATTCGACGAAAATTCCAAACCATTTCAAAAACAAGTATTTCGTTATACTGCTATTACATTTATAGGCGTTCTATTAATTATAAATCTCGTTGTTTATTTTACAGAAATTGCTACAACGATGAGCAATACAAAATCTACACTGAAGGAAATCGCAACAAATGTTGCGGTAAATGTTTCAAATGTGACGCATGATGAAATTATTACAAATGACCAACAAGACTCCCAAGAATATATTGAAATCGAAAGTTATTTTCAAAATATTATAGCGGCAAACCCAATAATTGATGACATATACACCCTTCGGACAACGTCTGATCCAAATGTAATGACATTTGTAGTCGCTGGCAAAGAAACCTATGATGCAAACGGCGACAATTTTATAGATGACACCGAGATTCGGCCTGAGGTTGGCGAAGAATACGATGTTACTGGTTTAGATGATCTTAAAAATGGTTTAATAGCTCCTTCAGTAGATAAAGCTATTACTACTAATAAGTGGGGTCAGTGGCTATCTGGCTACGCACCAATAGTGGATGATAAGAAACAAACTGTTGCTATACTTGGCGTTGATCAAGCAGCATCAGATATTGCGGATCAAAGCCAGGGGATATTGTATTCTCTGTTATATATGGACATTGTACTCTTGCCATTAATGCTTATGCTTGCTTATTTTATGGCAAGAATTGTCAGCAGACCATTCAGAATCTTGGCTAAAGGAATGCAAAGGATTTCACACGGTGAATTGGATTATAGGTTACCTATTGGTGAGAGGGGTCCACAGGCAATGTTCGTAAGTTTGTTTAACAACATGTTGGGAATGTTTCAAAATGCAGAGAAGCATGAGAGAAAACATCACGATCTTAATGAGTAAGGAAAACAACCATGAGTGTTATCGATGTTAAAAAACTAAAGAAATACTTCGGGAAAACAAAAGCGGTGGATGATATATCATTCACTGTAGAAAAGGGGGAAATTTTTGGTTTCTTGGGTCCAAATGGTGCGGGGAAAACAACAACAATTCGCTGTATGATGGATTTTATCCGGCCAACTGAAGGAACTGTAAATATACTCGGTCTTGATGCACAGAAAGACTCTGTAGAGTTAAAAAAGAAAATCGGCTACCTTTCTGGTAATCTGCGCCTTTATAATAAGTGGACTGGACGGGAGCACATTGATTTTGTTAGTAAGCTAAATGGCAAAGACGATATTGCCAAAGAAATAATTGAAAAATTTCATTTCAATCCCGATCAAAAGGTTAAATCACTTTCTTCTGGCAACAAGCAAAAGCTAGGAATAATAATGGCGTTTATGACTAACCCAGAAATTTTGATAATGGATGAACCAACAAATGCCCTGGACCCGCTACTTCAAAATACGATGTATGAACTCATAGAGGAATCTGCAAAAAACGGCACAACAGTATTTATGTCATCCCATAATTTGTCTGAAGTTGATAGAGTATGTCACAAAGTCGGAATTATTAAAGATGGAAAAATGGTCGCGACTGAAAGCATCCGTAATTTGAAAGAAAAACGTTTGTATACGGTAACAGCATATTTTTCTGATATTTTTGATAAAAATGAATTTGTTATGGAAGGCGTTGGGATAACAAAAGAAATACCAGGCGGCTTATTATTAACTGCTAAGGGCGATATTAATGAGCTTGTCGCAAAACTCAGCGGTCATAATTTAAAGGATCTCCAAATAGAGCATGCATCATTAGAAGATATATTTCTTGAGTTTTACGAATAATGTTTACTATACTTTGGCGAACAATTAAAGATAGAAAATACTCTTTGTTGATTTATTGTCTTTCAGCGCTTGCCTTAATATGGATGTATATTGCGCTATTGCCGGCAATGGAGAGAATGGCAGATAGTATGATAGAGCTGCTAAGTGGATATCCAGATGCATTTGTTAGTATGTTTCCAATAAATGCTGAAAGTTTTGCTAATATAGAAAATTTTCTTGCAATTGAGAATTATAGTTTCATGGTTCCGATTTTGATGATCTTTATGCTAACCGCAATTGCAGGAGTAAGTTTAGCAGGGGAAGTTGAGACGGGAACTGCCGAGATTATTCTGTCGACTCCTATTTCAAGAGTTAAAATATTTTTTGGCAAATACATATACGGAATAATTGCTATTGCATTTTTTTCATTGTGTTCAACGCTTTCAGTAATACCAGTAGCAAAAATTTATGATGTTTCATATATAGCAGCGAACTATTTTACTATGTTTGGTATGTGCTTACTATTTGGCTGGATAACATTTAGTCTAGCAATGTTTCTTTCGGCAATTTTTTCTGAGAAAAGTAGAGTGTATATGTTTCTTGGAGGAATATACATAATGATGTATGTAGTGCAGATCGTGTCAACACTCAGTGAACAGTGGTCTGACGTGAAGTACATCTCATTTTTCCACTACTATGATTATGAGGCGGCAATTATTAATAACTCAATCGGTGCGTCAAGTATTTGGGTTTTTGGCATATTAGCAATAATATTCACTGTAGCTGGCGCATATTGGTATAATAGGCGAGATTTTGCAATATAAGTATGTTTACAATATTCATTTCAATTGTTAAGGATAGAAAAAAAGCACTACTCATTTATTGTCTGACAGGAATTCTTTTTCTGTGGTTATTCATTGCATTCTTTCCTCTCATGCAGGAGCAAACAGCAAGCGTTGTAGAATTAATGGAGGGTATGCCTGAAGGTTTCATGAAAGCTTTTGGTGTTGAGAAGGAAAGTTTTACAACTGTCGAAGGGTTTTTAGCAGCAAAACAGTACAGTGCAACTTGGCCGCTGATGGTAATCTTGTTATTAGTTGCTATTGCTGGCACGACAATTGCTGGTGAAATTGAAAAAGGGTCCATTGAAATCACATTAGCTAGGCCAGTATCGAGAGAAAAAATATTTTTTGGCAGATACATGGCCGGGACAGCCATGCTGCTTGTTTTCACGTTTTTTTCAATTTATTCTGTGCTGCCGCTTTCAGTAATTTATGATGTCGATATCCAGTTATCCAGTATTGTTAAACTATCTGTAATTGCTTTTCTATTTGGATTAGCAGTTTTGAGTCTATCTATGTTTATGTCCGCATTGCTATCAGAAAAAAGTAAAGTGTATATGATAGTTGGCGCACTTTTGATAAGTATGTACATAATGAATACTGTAGCTTTAATTAAAGTCGAGTTAGAGAACATAAGGTATGCATCATTTTTCAATTATCTAGACACGAACGGTGCATTAATACTAAATGAAATGAGTGCATTATCTATTTGGGTATTTATTGGTTCCGCAATAGCATTTACTTCAGTTGGAGCTTACATATTTAACAGACGCGATATTGCAGCTTAGTTACTAACAAAATAGCATGCGAATTGAACCAAGCGTGGCCACTGTAAATCCTAAACCAGAGATTAAGAAAGAGAAAAAGCCGCGAAGAAAAAAGAAAAAATGGGTGAAATGGCTTATTATTTTATTAGTCGTTCTTAGCTTACCGATTTTGTTGCTTGGCGCATCTGGGATTTTCAATATCCCAATTCTCTCTCACATATTCGGTGCAAATAGCCCAAAAGACCTGGGAATTGAGGTAAGTGAGCAAGCATTGCAATCAGGTTTAAAAAAGTTTCCAGTTGAACTGAAGAGTGAGCCGGGAACTTTTACTGGCATAGGTAAAAAAGAATTTGAAGGTAAAGTTGCCATAGATGCTGAATACACTTCAGAAGAGATAACATCAGCACTAGATAATTTATTTTCAAATGCTCCTCATGTAAGCAACGTGCAAGTTAAATATATTGAAGGAGGAATGGAGGTATCTGCATTTGTCAAGACATATTTAAACGCTCCAGTTTACGCAAAAGTTGGTGTAGAAAGAGTTAGTGATAAATCAATTGATATAAATATTGAAAAAATAAAGATCGGAATAGTGCCTATTCCGGAAAAATATTATGAAGATGTTGGGAAGGCCGTCGAGGATATTGTGAATGACAGAATGCAGGCGGTGGAAAGCTTTTCTATGGATCTGTTAGAGTATCATGATGGCTATTCGTATCTAAAAGGAACATTTCCAAAATCTGTCAAAATGCTACCGGGAGAGGAAGATATATTTTAAAATATGAAGAAGACTTTATATATAATATTATCAACGGTTTTAGGAATCATAGTCAGTTTTTTATTTCACGCAATCATTGAATACATATTTATTAGGTCAACCGAAGATAGTGCAATAACTTGGAATAGTAGCTTTGGAATTGGTAGTTGTGCACTACCTGAATGGCTCCAATATTCTTTGCTGGGGATCGGAATTGTTAGTGGTATAATAGTTGGTTTTTGCTGGTGGAATATCGTATATATTCAAAAACGTCATTGGCGGAATAAAAAACATAAAGCAGACTGATTTACTTATAATTAACATTAAATAAATGGACTTTTTTACCACATTTCTAAGTTTTGCGATAGCGTTTAGTTTTATACTTGGTTTCATTCTATTGATATCGATCCGACAAGTGAATCAGTACGAACGCGGATTGAAGTTTATGCTTGGAAAGTACAGACTAACAGCAATGCCGGGATGGCGACTGATCATTCCTGTTATTCAGTCAATGACCAAGGTTGATATTAGAGTAAAAGCTGTAGATGTACCTGACCAGGATGCCATTACAAAAGATAACGTTTCGGTTAATGTGAATGCTGTACTTTACTACAAAGTTATTAGTGCAGAAAAGGCAATTTTGGAAGTCGAAAATTTCTATTACGCGGTCTCTCAACTAGCACAAACAACCATGCGGGATGTGGTAGGAGAGGTTGATCTAGATGAACTTCTAACAAAGAGGGATCAAATTTCAGATAGAATTCAACAAATCGTGGACGAAGCAACTGACCCATGGGGTATTCAAGTTGTTTCCGTTGATTTGAAGCACATTGAACTTCCAAAAGACATGCAGCGCACAATTGCAAAGCAAGCAGAAGCTGAGCGTGAAAGAAGAGCAGTGATAATAAAAGCCGAAGGAGAGGTGGCTGCTGCGGATAATATGTCAAAAGCAGCAAAAGTACTTGCAGAGTCGGACGGTGCACTACATTTAAGAACTCTTCAATCGATAAATGATCTTTCCTCAGATCAGTCAAATACAGTCATTTTTGCTCTTCCGCTTGAAGTATTAAGAGCATTTGAATCTATGTCTAAAGATAAGAATAAATAGAATAACAATAAAGTTAGCTAAGAATGAAAAAGCTTATTACAATTGTAATATTTGTTTGCATAGTCGTGCTGATGCCATCGGTCACATACTCGGTTTATGACAATATAAGCAATTTTGATGCGCAAATATTCGTTAATAAAGACTCAAGCATAACAGTCCAGGAAACAATAATATACGATTTTGGTGACGAGAATCGCCATGGCATTTATAGAGACATCCCAATTCAGTATAAAGCTCGAGGAGGTAATTATAAACTTAGAGTATCAAATACATCAGTAACTGATGAAAACGGAAGCGCATATAATTATGAAATATCATATCCCGGAGAATATATTAGGCTAAAAATTGGCGACGCTGACATTTATATCACTGGGGAGCATGAATATGTAATAACATACAGCGTAAAACGGGCTCTCAACTATTTTGAGGAGTGGGATGAACTATATTGGAATGTAACAGGAAATGAGTGGCCTGGTCCAATTGATAGTGCTACGGCAACAATATATTTTGAGGATGCTGTTGCATCAAACGACATAAAGACAGACTGTTTTGCCGGATATTTGGGCTATGATGATAAATGTTTTTCTGAACGAATTGTTGAAGAAACTGATGGAACTCTTTTGGGTATAGAATTCGTGCACAAAAACCTTTCCGTAAGTGAGGGATTGACAATTGTTGTAGGATTTCCTAAGGGCTTAGTAACTCCACCAACAACTTATGAAAAATTAATTGATTATTTTCGTGATAATGGAATTCTTTTTCTACCGATATTCGTATTGGGATTAATGATTTATTTATGGAGAGCAAAAGGCCGAGATCCCAAAGGTAGAGGAACGGTAGTAGCGCAGTATGAAGCGCCGGATAATCTAACTGCTGCTGAAGTAGGTATAATAATAGATGAAAAAGTACAAAGAAAGGATGTATCTGCTCAGATAATTCAATTCGCTGTAAATGGCAACCTAAAAATAGTTAAAGGCGACAAAAAAGATGACTATACGTTTGTAAAACTTACGGATAAAGGAGTTTTGAAAACAAAGTTTGAAAGAGATTTGTATGAAGGAATATTTGGTAAGGATACCAAGGTAAAACTATCTAAGCTAAAAAATAGCTTCTACAAAGATTATCCGAAAGTCACGGATAAACTATATAAAGAAACTGTAGAAAAGGGATATTTTTCAAAAAACCCAAAAAATGTAAGATCATCTTATAACGGCACTGGAGCGCTATTGTTCATTATTGGTTTCTTTACCGGTTTCCTTGGAGCATTCTACAGCATAGCATTTATTACATCAGGAATAATTGTGATGATTTTCAGTTTATTTATGCCTTCAAAAACACTTAAAGGAACTCATGCGCGTGAGCATATATTAGGACTTAAGACCTATCTATCAGTTGCAGAAAAAGATAGGATAAAGTTCCATAATGCACCGGAAAAGAATCCTGAACATTTTGACAAACTCCTTCCATATGCAATGGTGCTTGGAGTTGAAAAAGAATGGGCTAATCAGTTTGAGGATATATACAAACAACCGCCATCTTGGTATGAAGGACCAGCAGGATCACATTTTGGGGCATTATATTTAGTAAATAGTTTAAATAGTTTTCAGACGAGTGCCAATACTACGCTCACCTCAAGACCGTCGTCCGCATCAAGTGGAGGAAGTGGTTTTTCCGGTGGCGGTGGTTTTTCTGGCGGTGGATTTGGAGGCGGCGGAGGCGGTAGCTGGTAAATTTGTCAGAATCAATCCTAAAGTTATACTGACCGAGCATTTAAATACTAATCCTACGGAGGTTATATGACAGACGCATGTCCATCATGTGGAAACAATCCTTGCACCTGCGGTAGTTAGTTTAAGTAAAGACCCCCCAAAAATGGGGGTTTTTACTATACATACAATTGCCAGAAGTAGCAAAATACCGTAAAATATGGATTATGAAAGAAGATGTTGATCTATCCATATGCATTGTTACTTGGAATTCTGAGAATGATATAGCTGAATGCTTATCATCTATAGAACACGCTAAAAAAAATCTCAATATCGAGGTTTTTGTTGCTGATAATGCCTCCTCAGATAACACTGCCAAAATTGTTAGTACTTCATTTCCGGAGATAATTCTTATCCAAAATAGTAAGAATTATGGATTTGCTAAAGCAAATAATCAGGCGATCAGACGATCCAGCGGACGCTATGTTTTGCTTTTAAATCCTGACACTAGGGTCAGAAAATGCACATTCAAAGATGCAATTGACTATATGGAAGTTCGTAGCAAAATTGGGATTGTAGGATGTGCAATTAGTAATCTGGATGGCTCGCGGCAATACTCTGTCAGAAAGTTCCCGTCGCTGACATCTCAAATTCTTATCCTTTGTAAGCTACATAACTTTTTCCCTAGCTTACCACCGCTAAAAAAATATTTTGCTCTTGACTTTGACTACGCAAAAGAACAAAGTGTAGACCAAGTAATGGGAGCGTTTATGTTAATACGTCGCAAATGTTTAGAGCAGGTGGGTTTGCTAGACGAAAAATTCTGGATCTGGTTTGAAGATGTTGACTACTGCAAGCGCGCTATTAACCTCAATTGGAAAGTAATGTACACACCGAAATTCGAAATTGCTCATAATCAAAGCCAGAGTTTCGCAAAACTATGGGCAGTGCAAGAACAAAGAGTATTTAACAAAAGCTTGCTATACTATATTCGAAAACACCGGGGTAATTTATCATACAGGGTTTTGTTAATATTTGTACCGATTAGCATTATTCTTTCTACAATCGTCGGAATATTTGAGCCAAAAACCAGTAAAATAAAAGTTCAATGAAATCAATTAGGATATTAGGAAGAACATTTGGCTATACGCTCCTATTTATAGCTTTGATTGAAACAATTTCTTATGCTGCGTACTTTTTTCCTGTGATTAATATGGCAGGATTTTTTGTACTAATTCTTGTTGCAGTGGGTTTAGCGATATGGAAAATCGAATATGGGGTCTATTTTATTTTGGCGGAATTAATTATTGGGTCGAAGGGTTATCTTTTCTTTTATGAAGTTGCCGATACATCTATTTCGCTCCGACTCGGATTATTTCTGTCGATTTTTGTTGTTTGGTTAATCCGTGAATTGATTAGCAGGAAGTTTAAATTTAAAAATATAGGACTTATTAAGTGGTACGGTGTTTTGTTATTTTTTGTTATAGTCGGAATTTTAGTCGGTTATTTTAATGACAACCCGATAAAGGATATTTTTTATGATGTAAATGGCTGGTTATTTTTTGCACTATTACCAGTTTTTATTACAGCCATATCGAATGCAGGGCAGATACAAAAAGTTCTTCAAGTTGCTTCGGCTGCAGTATCTGCAATGTTGTTCAAGACGGTACTGCTACTATTTGTGTTTTCACATCAGATCGAGTTTGTACTACCTAGTTTATACAAATGGGTGCGAACAACAGGTGTAGGGGAAATCACAAAAATGGATAACAATTTTTATAGAATATTTTTCCAAAGCCACATCTTTGCGCTATTTGCATTTTTCATAGTTGCTATAATTATCATTAATGTCTCTAAAAAGCAGTTTAAAACTGGTGACTATATATTGTACTGGAGTCTCGGTTTTTTCTCTGCGCTGGTCACATTTATCAGTTATTCTAGAAGCTTTTGGGCGGCCGGTGTAGTGGGACTTGCATTTCTTATGTATACAGTACTTTTTATCATGAAGCTTTCGAAGAAAAAAACATTTCAAGTAGCTTTCGCATTTGTTGTTGTATTTTTTTCTGTTTATCTAGCTGCTCTGGTAATTATTAAATTCCCATGGCCTAATCCATCAACTTTCAGTGGTGGGCTCATTGAAGAGAGAACAACGGGTGTTACTGAGGAATCAGCATCAGCAAGTCGGTTTAAATTATTGGGCCCGCTAGCCGACAAAATCCGCGAAAATCCGCTACTAGGATCTGGATTTGGGACATCTATTACTTACGAGACTTCAGATCCCAGAGCGTTAGAGGCAAGCCCGGACGGACTATTTACAACTTATTCATTTGAATGGGGATATTTGGATACCTGGATTGAAATGGGGATATTCGGACTAATTGCATATTTGTCATTATTAGTTGCGCTTTTCAGGTATGGATTAAAATTGTACAAAGAATATGTTCAAAACCCATTAGAAAGCTCCTTGATTCTTGGATTACTTACCGGATTAGTTGTATTGGCCGCTATTAATGTAACTACACCTTATTTAAATCACCCGTTGGGAATAGGATATATATTGCTTGCAACTGCAATTTTTGTTTCACTAAAAAAAAGTATTTCCACTGGGCAGGATCAAACGTAACTCATGATAAGTAAAACGCCTCGAGTTTCAATAGTTATTGTGACATGGAATAGTATAAAATATCTTCCGCCACTTTTTGATTCTATAGAAAATCAGACAAAAAGAGATTTTGAAATTATTGTAGTAGACAATGGATCTAGTGATAATTCTGTATCGTGGATTGAAAAAAATTATCCTGCAGCAAGAATTCTACGCAACAAAGCTAACCTAGGTTTTGCCGCAGCAAATAATCAAGGCATAAGAATGTCAGCAGCTCCGTATATTGTTTTGTGTAATACGGATATTGTAATGGCTAAAAACTTTCTGGAAGAATTACACAAGGCTATGGATAATAACTCGAAGGCTGGATCAGTTGGCGGTAAACTATTAAAGTCTAGCTTAGACTTGAATAACATAGGTGATTCTGATACTATTGACTCAACTGGAATTGTTCTTTATAAAAGCAGAAGGGCTATTGATCGTGGAGAGAATGATAAAGATACAGGTCAATTTGATAACACAGGGGAAGTGTTTGGTATTTCTGCGGCCCTCATTATGTATCGCAAAGATGCTCTCGATGCAGTTGCCTTGAGTGGTCAATACTTTGATGAGAGCTTTTTTTCGTATAAGGAGGACGTTGATCTTGCGTGGCGACTTCGATTAGCTGGTTTTACTTCAGTCTATATTTCCACAGCTAAAGCATTGCATGCCAGGAATGCTGCCAGAAAGACTGATTTATCCGATATCGGAACAATAAAGAATAGGCAAGGAAAGTCTCCAACGGCAAAATATTTGTCCTATAGAAACCACCTCTACATATTAGTTAAGAATGAGGAGTGGAAAAATGTATTCTTAAACCCGGCTCTTGCTTGGTATGAACTGAAGAAGTTTATTTATTTGCTGTTTCGCGAACCAACTTCACTGAAAGGGATATTAAGTTTTTATGCAAACCTTCCACAAATGCTAAAAAAGAGAAGGAGAATAAGAGGCAAAACGATAATTAATCGAAAAACTCTATCAAAGTGGTTCCAATGAAGCTATCTATAGTTATTCTTAATTACAAGTCTGAAGGGTTGGTTAGATATTGTTTAACGAACATTATTAAAGCTGAATTGCGGATTAATTACGAGATTATAGTCGTTGATAATGCATCACCACACAGCGGGGTTCAGGAATTAAAAAATGAGTTTAAAACTGTTCGTTTTATAGAACTTGAAACGAATAGGGGATTTAGTGCGGGTAATAATGCCGGAATGAAAGTAGCAAGGGGGGAATATGTTTCAATAATGAACCCTGATATTGTAGTTGCACCTGGTTCACTAGAAAAATTAGTTAGTTTTATGGACGATAACCCTGATGTTGGTTGCGCTGGACCGAAATTAATGAATCCAGATGGAACAGTCCAAAATTCTTGTCTCAGATTTCCAATTGGGATTATGCCTTTTTATAGAAGAAGCCCATTAGGGAAGACAAAAAAAGGTCAACGATACCTTGAAAATTACTTGATGCATGATTTTGACCATAATAGTAATATCCCAGTTGACTGGCTTTTTGGCGCATGTATTTTAGCAAGGAAATCGGCAATCGAAGATGTGGGCCTTTTGGATGAGGGATATTTCCTATATATTGGAGACACAGACTGGTGTAGGATGTTTTGGGAAAAGGGTCATAGGGTTTATTATGTTGCAGATTCAAAAATGATTCATTATCATCATCGTGAATCTGCCACAAATCCCGGCATAACAGGGATATTCAATTACGTAACTAGGATTCATATTAAAGATTTTTTGCATTATGCCAGAAAATTCAAGGGAAAACCATTACCAACAAAAAACTAAAAAGAAGAACAGCCACATGTCGAAAAAAAAACATTCAATGAACTTTGCAGGTAGAACCCGAAAGACAAAAAAAGGAAAGAACTTTTCAAAAAAATGGCTTTATTACGCTGGCGGAATTGTTGCTCTGATCGCAGTTCTTTTTGCGTTCCATTATCCATACGTTAAATCTGCTTATGAATATGCCTTGGCCGGTCAAGAAGATTTTGTTAAAGCTCAAGGTGCTATTGGTGCACAGGATTTTAGTGGAGCAAAGAAAGCTTTAATTACTGCAGAAGAAAAGCTTAATAGTGCGAAAGACGATTTAAAAAAACTTGGTAAGTTTAAATTCATACCAATTGTTGGCAGGCAAATTAGGGCTGTAGAGAATATTTTAACAGCAACAATTCAGCTAGGAACCGGTTTACAGGACCTCGCAGATTTAGGTGATGCTGTTTTTTCACCTCTAAACGAGAATGGCACGGCTGTTAGTTTAGCAAAGATCTCACCCGAACAAACTGAAGCGATTTTGAAAACAATTTATGAATCTCCGCCATTACTTCAGGGCGTAAAGGCTGATATAGATCTGGCTGTTGATGCGATTAATAATATTCCGGATACTGGATTAATTGGATCAATTAAAAAGATTGTAACTCCGTTGAAGGAGCAATTACCTGCAATTCAGACAGGACTCGAATTAGCAGTGCCTGCTGCAGAGGCAATCCCGCAAATAGCTGGTTATCCATCTGGAAAGACATATTTATTCTTACTGCAAAACAATACAGAATTAAGACCAACAGGAGGTTTTATCGGGACATATGGAATAT